>Ga0180438_10000328_pt1 | contig 95150 bp, 91 predicted proteins | sample SS_ome_12_FD_132455 | JGI IMG/M metagenome (GOLD analysis project Ga0180438, IMG submission 132455) | Hypersaline lake sediment archaeal communities from the Salton Sea, California, USA - SS_3_D_2 metaG | ecosystem: Environmental > Aquatic > Non-marine Saline and Alkaline > Hypersaline >... | reverse complement strand
TTTATAATAGTAAAAAGAATGGTTTTCATAAGTGGAGGAATAGCTTACTCCTCCTTTGGAGGAATAGGTCTAGGCTATCTATTGGGATTTAACCCAATCATTGGCGCCCTTATTTTTTCTCTTCTATCAGCTTTGGGAATAGGTATCATTACTGAAAAAGGTGGACGACGCCAAGACACTGCCATCGGAATTATATGGGCAGTCGGAATGGCATTAGGAATAATTTTTATCGGTTTAACACCAGGATATGCTCCCGATCTTTTCAGCTATCTATTTGGAAATATTCTAACAGTACCAAACTCCGACCTGATTCTAATGGCGATACTTGATATCATAATAATTGGAATCATATTCCTTCTTTACAAAGAACTCTTAGCAGTATCTTTTGACGAAGAACATGCATCTATATCTGGAATTCCTTCGACAAAGTTAAATCTAATGATTATGTGTTTGACGGCACTAACAGTTGTAATGCTGATCAGAATCGTAGGAATGATACTTGTTATAGCTTTATTGACTATACCTGCAGCAGTAAGTGAACTTTTCAATACTAAATTAAAGAATATACTCTTTCATTCTGTAATTTTAAGCGCTGTATTTGCTATCATAGGTCTATTCGCCTCATATCTTTTCGATCTAGCATCCGGGGCGACTATCATCCTTACCGCTGGAATCGCTTTTTTCATAGCAGCATTGATTAAAAACCAGTATTCATGATTTGAATTCTAACATAAATTTTTTTGGAACAGTGTAGATGATTGATAGATCGATCTCTTATTGAATCTGCCATAGAAAGGGCAAATAGCATATTCAAAATAAGAGTTCCAGTCAGAAATACAAGTAAAAGGCTGTTTATTGGACCGGCTAGATGTGACTTCATGAAAGATTCCGTCGAACTAATCCCGGCCTTCATTGAAGAATATTGCAGTAAATTCAATTCTGAAGAGAAACTCATTACTCATGCAATATGTCATGAGTTTGGGCATGCAAAAGAAAGCAGATATTTTGCTCAAGGAGAAATATTTCCGTTTTACCTGAAAATCTCAAAAGTGTTCAAAATAACTAAACCGATTGCCGTAAGTCTTCACAGCTTAAGCAAACCTATAGGATACATTATGAACGGCTTAATAGATTATTCAATAGATTGCGAACTGAAAGATTATGGGATAAAAAATGTTGCCGCGAGATACAAAATAAATCTTATATACAAATATTTGCTATCAAAAAATTCTGCCAAGAAAAAAAGTGCGGAAACTGAAAAACTTCAGGCATTGTTCAATCTTACGATTGATATTGGATATTATGATTTCGCAGAACTTACGAACCCTGAAAAAGAAGTTATTGTTGACTACTACAAATACAACGAACTATTTGAAAAATGGTCTTCAATAAAGTCTATTATGAAATCTAGACACTTCTGTGAAGTTGATAACTTTTATGAAACAATGCAGAGTTTATTCTTAGAGTTACTAGGTATAACAATAAGTACCAATTCACATTCGCTAGCAGAGCTTATAACCAAATTCAGCAGTTCACCATCCTTTTGGAAAAAGGATGTCTATAATCTACTCTATCTTGGTTGAGATCGTTAGGTAATAAATTCGTTAACATAACTCTGGAAAAATGACATTTAGACTAATCTATTTTTCAAGAATTACTGAATCATAAACTTCTACTATGTTGTTTACTTCAATAATGTCTAGCTCATAACCTTCATCTCTAATATAATCTTCAATATCGATCAATTCAGGTTTTGTGGTTATTATTGTCAGTCCTGGTGCGGGGTGGGTTTCCTCCGTCTTGTAAACAACAGCTACGCTCTGTTCATATGGTACTAGAAATATTTTTGCATCAAATCTAGCACTCGCCAATGCTTTTTCAATTAAACCACCTACTTTTCCAATAGACCCATCAGGATTTATTGTTCCAGTCATTAGAATGCTGGGATCTGCTGTTTCATCGTTTATCGCTGCAAGCAACGCAACTGTTATCGCTGCTCCAGCGCTAGGGCCATCTAAAATTTCAGTTTCGCTATCAGCTATTACAGTTAGTATTACATCTGTATTTTTAAGGGATTGATTTGTCAATTCTTCCGCAACAAGAATAGCCGTATTTGCACTTGTCTGGAGATCTATTCCTATCTTTGGCTCTGTATTGATTAGAAGTCTTCCTTCCCCCTCTCTAAGTTCCAGATGAACCGTCATGATAATGCCTTCATACACCAACTCGCCCATAGATCCACTCACCGTGCGAACTGCTACTATGTTAATCTGGGATCTACCTGCTATTCCGAAATTGGCTGTTCCATTTGTTCTCGAAAGTCGAGAATAATAATCAGCTTGTGATTTGTAATAGGATAGTTGATTTTCTAGTAAGGTTAATTCCTGTTTCATCGAATTGATTGTTTTTGTAAGGTTCTGATTTTGAAAAAGCAAAGTCTCATATTGATCAGATTGGGTTTTTGGGCGATCTAGATTTGAAAGAAATACAGATGCTAATGAGATATTTACTAGAATACTTATGATGAGTACTGTCTTGAGAGTTTTTTTCGTGTTATCTAAAGGCGGCTCCAACTTGCATCTCAAACTATCGCATCAATAACTAAAACTTAAACTTGTTCTTATTATCGTAAAATGAAATAAGTTGATTCCAAAAAGATTAATCAGGCTGATTTATTGATCTAATTTAAGGTTTTAATTATGTCGGAAGAGATGCGGATCATAGAGAATAAGCCTCTTGATTCCGTTAAACATTGTCTTGTTGGTATGCCCGATACAGGGTTAACTGGTATGATCGCTGTAAGCCAGATAGTAGAATCAATGAAGTTGCATGAAATTGGACACATAGAATCAGATCTATTGCCACCTGTTATGGTGATCCATGATGGTGAACCAAAGCTTCCGATAAGATTCTTTGGTGACTCAAATCTCACGGTACTAACTTCAGAGACGCCAATTGGCACTAGAGCTATTGCTCCTCTCTCAAGAAGCTTAACTGCTTGGGCTGTTAAAAAGAAGGTTGAGATGCTTGTCTCTGTTAGTGGTATCGCAGTTCAGAATCGGATGGAAATACAAATTCCTCAAGTTTTCGGAGTTGCAACAAACGAAAAAGGTAAGAAGCGTCTAAAAGAAGTTGAAATTCAAGTATTAGAAGAAGGATTCATGGTAGGCCCACACGCAATGATCATTAGAGAATCATTATCGAAAGGACTCACAAATGTAGTTTTACTTGCTCAATCACATTCAGGATATCCTGATCCCGGAGCTGCGGCATCAGCAATAAATGCAGTGAATAAACTTCTCAATCTAAAAGTGGATGTCAAAAAGCTCCTTGAAGATGCTGAAGAAATTAGGGTAAAAACACGTGAACTCATGCAAAGAACTACCAAATCTTTTGAAGGAATGGCTAAAACACAAGAGCAGGAACTTCCGGCGATGTATGGATGATATAGAGCAAAGTGAGGTATGAAAAGTTGTTCAAATCCTTTGATGACATTGAAAGAGAGATTGATGAGGCTTTTGAAGGATTAATTTCTAGTCGACCAATGTGGGATAGCTCGACTGGAAGACTTGAACCTCTAATTCAAGTTACAGAATCGTTAGACAAGATAGTTGTAACGATGGATCTTCCCTTAGTACGAAAAGAGGATATACATCTAACAGTTGAAGAAAAACATCTAAGTCTTGAAGCACCGTTAGCTCGATGTGTTAAATATGCACGGTGGGGAACTCATAGTGACTGCAAATTCAGTTCTTTCTATACAGTTGTAAATCTTCCAACTAGAGTCAATCCTGACGAAGCCAAAGCAAAATTCTTAAACGGTGTCTTATCGGTCGAGTTGCCCAAAACCGTTAAAGGTAAGAAAATAAACGTGGAATGAATTTCCGGATAATTATCGACTGGTGACCACTGCAAAAATTTAGCATACTTCAAATTTCCTCTTCCATTTTAGGAGAACGAAAGTGGCTGGCAAAACTGCTGTAGTAATCGGAGAACAACTTCGTGAGTATAATCTGGGTACCAAACACCCTCTAAGACCAGAACGTCTCAAGATTGCGTTAGCTCTTGCAAAAAATTATGAGCTTATCTCTTCAGTCGATATTTTAACTCCTAGATTGGCAAAATTTGAAGAACTTCTTCTATTTCATACGGCAGAGTATGTGAATAAAGTCAAGGAGTATAGTCGTCTAGGCTATGGATTGTTGGATGCTGGAGATACACCTGCCTTTAGTGGATGTTTTGAAATAGCTAGTTGGATTGTCGGAGCTTCACTCGTCGGAATAGAGGCGATTATTAATGGAAAGGCTGACCATGTATTCAATTTTAGTGGTGGGCTTCACCATGCCCATAAAGGCAAAGCTTCGGGATTCTGCATTTTCAATGATCCAGCAGTATGCATATCAGTTCTCAAGAAAAAATTTGGGATTAAGAGGATTGCGTACATTGATATTGATGCGCACCATGGCGATGGGGTAATGTATGGTTTTTACAACGATCCTTCAGTTTTAGATATTGACTTCCATGAGGACGGACGTTATCTTTTCCCAGGAAGTGGTTTCTCCAATGAGACAGGAGAGGGCGAAGCTAAGGGATTAAAGATCAACATCCCATTACCGCCAAACATAAATGACAAATTATACCTCGAAGCTTTTCATAGAATTGTACCTACTGCATTAAGATCTTATGAGCCTGAGATTATTCTACTCCAATCAGGAGCGGATTCTCACAAAGGAGATCCGCTAGCTCACCTTTCAATAACTGTTAAAACCTACTCTGAAATTGCCTTATGGCTGCACAAATTTGTTCATGAAATGTGTTATGGCAAGATTGTGATATTTGGCGGAGGGGGCTATCTGCTATCAAATGTCGCAAGATGTTGGGTAAAAATCCTCAGTGTCTTTTTAGAGAAAGAAATATCTGCAAAAATTCCCGATCAATGGCAAAAGTACTACGAATCTTTAATGCATGATGAAGCTCCAAATACTATGAATGACCCAGAAGAGGAATTTACCAATCAAAAAGTAGTAGATGAGATGCGCCTCATCCTTGATGAACTCGAAGAAACTACATGTATTAATAAATAATTAGACGACGCGTGCACTACGTTTTCACTCCTAATATACTTATATAACAATGTTATACTTAATTCTTGAGAAACGTTAAGGAGCGCTTGTATTATGATGCATATGAGGCTCATAGGTTTCTGCTTAATCTCATTCTTAATCATGACTTTATTCCCAATATCTATCGTAAGTGCAGAACAAGAAATCATCAAAGTTCAAGTTCAAGAGAAAGTTACTGTAGGAGTTCGTTTCCCTGTAATATTGCAGATACAGTACGATTTTACGAATCAAGAAAATGTTGAAATCTGGTGTGGCGTTCGAGACTCCAATCGAAAATATATGGTGACTCCAGATAAACCTCCAATTTTGGTTAGTGGTAGCGGCGAGCTTGAATGGGATTTACAGTTAAGGGCCCCTGTGCAAGCAGGAGAATGGCGACTGGAAGCATATCTATTTCATATAGATGAACACCATCAAGAAACAATTGACCATACTCGAAGCTTTTCAATAAATGTTTTACCTTTTTATGAACCCAATGTTGAGATCACAAAAATCCAGACAAACCCGCCAAATCTTAAACTAATAGAGAGTAGAGAAGCTTCTATAACAGTTAGTATTCGTTATTCAAACTTTAGTTCAGAATATAATTGGCCGTTGCGAGCAGTTATCCGAGATGGTGTAACCGGTGAGGATCTTGGTGAAGTACACTCTGATCCCCTGCCACCAGGAGATGGTGAATACATATTCCCTGATATCGTTTTTACTCCTCGAAGAGCTGGAGAATGGACTATCCAACTTGGAGTTGGATTAACAGATTGTCCTACAGGATTATGTGGTATACAGGAATTTCTAACTAAAGAAAAATTGATTATTACAGTGGAAGCAGGAAATGGGCCAATAATCACACCTGAACCATCCTCGACAAAATTTGATTTTTCAGTAACATCAACCCCAACTCAGAAAACTCTTAAAGCTGGCGGCCATTCATCATTCTATATCGATATAAAGCTCCAAGATGGAGAATCAAATCAAATCATATTATATCTTAATGACCTTCCCCAAGACTGGAATTATTTCTTTGATCCCCAAAAAGGTAAACCTGATTTCAAATCAGAACTTGTCGTCTATCTTCCTACCAATTTAGAAGCAGGATCATATGAATTGATCATTACTGCAAAAGGAAAAACTATAGAGAAACAATCTAAAATTGAATTGAAAGTTGAAACTGATGAAACAGTTTCTACTAAGACCACAGAATTATCTTCTTCTCCAACAATACCAAAGATTGATAATATAGAGCAGAATGATTATTCGATGATTTTCTATATAATCCTCTTGATATTAGTGATCATGATCGCCTCAGGACTTATATTTTTCTATTCACGTAAAAAACATAGGGGAGATCCAGTAGACATTAAGAATGATTGAATATTTTTGTAATAGTTGTAGCGCGTGCCATAGGATTAAGTTCATAAATGGAACTAGTTGATCAGAGATTATGCTGATAAAAAGAAGAAACAGCTATCTATTACCTTTATTTCTGATCATTCTTACCTCAAATGTTTCATTCATTACTGAATCATATGGGTATCTTAGTTTTGCTTGGAGGATAGAACCTACATTAGACCATACTGAATATTCACCTGGTGCTGAAGGAACTATCGACCAAAACGTTGTTAATACTGGAATGACAATCCTCCACATCCATCAGACTATCGTTATGTTTGATTGGCAGAAACCGACTGGGAAATGGTGGTCTTTTGATGTCGATATTGAAGTTGATCCTAGCCAAAGAGTCCATTTAGCAAAATTCGCTTTTGAGATACCTGATGATGTAACTCCAGGAAAACATATTTATGAAGTTGGTTTAAGACACAGGCATCTCGGCCTCAGAGAGGGATGGCAAGATGACGGTCTTCAATGGTCAACACTTACCTATGAAATCTTCATATCAGAACAAAAAGAGGCAAAACTTAGATTTCTAAATGTGAGCCAGACACCAATTCAAGGAGAAGCCTTCTATGTTGGAGATATGAGTACGGTATCTTATAGATTGAAGAATATTGGTGGAGCGGTAGCTAAACAAGTTAAGTTAGAACTAGAAATTCCTCCAGGAGAAAGAATGATTAGCTTAGTCCAATCAACTTCTCCAAAGGATCTTGACCCAAAATCAGTTAACGAATGGACTATCCAAATCCTTGGTGAAAAACCAGGTAATATTACAGCTAAAATCCAATTATACCTTTCCGAAAATATAATAGATGAAAAAGATTTTCCAGTAATAGTGTCTGAGCCATATTTAGAAATAGTCAGTAAGAACCAAACTCCTGGTGAAGGAGAACCAGTGTATCCGGGAGATATTTTAATAGTAAAATACATTATGCAAAACAAGGGCTCATCACCTGTCAAAAATCTAACAGTCTTACCAAAAGTTCCAGAGGGAATGACTCTAATTGAAACAAGCAAACCAATAATGATGGAGCCGGAAGAGACAAAGTCTCTATCATTCAAGATTAGAGTAGATAGATCAGGAGAACATTCTTTTGAGATATTGTTTTTAAATTCTGGAAAAGAACTTCCAAGTTACCGTGCACCTGGTATAGTATTAGTATCTGAGAATCCTATGTGGATGCAGATATTCAAGCAAACAAACTATGGATTGTTAGTGATTATTCTAATCATAGCGGTAATAGCTATTTTATTAATTATCTTATCGAGAAGAAGACCAGCAGATATTACTGCATCTAAAGAGTTAGAATTTTGTTCGAGATGTGGAACTCAAATATTAACTAATGATGCGTTCTGTCAAAACTGTGGTAATAAGTTACACTGAATAAAAGTAGAATCAATCGCTCAACACATTTATATTATTCAAAAAAACTAGTTGCATCGGCGTCATATATGCTGGAAGAACAAGTAAAAAAAGCAATAGATGAGATTAGACCTCAGATCCAAGCCCATGGTGGCGATGTCGAATTCGTTGAAATACAAGAAGGAATTGTAAAAGTGAACTTAAAGGGTGCATGTGCAGGTTGTCCAATGTCACAGATGACTGTTAAGGAAGGAATACAATCATATCTTAAAGATAAAATACCTGAAGTCAAGAGTGTAGAAGCAGTACAATAATCATCACATCGATTTTCGATTAACCAAGAATTATTCCAATTTAGATTATTCACATTGCGAATATTCTATACACTGATTATGGATTATACTATGAACGTAGTCCTACCGTAATATCAATAAAAGACCATAAATGATATTTCTCTATTGGTAGAGACAAAAAATGTGGGACTTTCTCTTATGGGTCTATATCCTAAATGAACACTTCTAATTAATCATGAAATAGATTCATCCTATTGGAAAGAATGGAATCTTATACTCTCGATATCTGGCCGATCAAGTAATGTCAATAATGATCAAAAGAACATAAACATTTTTCTTCTTTTACATATCCCGCTAATATTTCTAATAATGTACGGTTTGAAAGAAATTATTCAGGAGTCCTTTATTGGTCTAATTATTTCTACTGTGTTATGTTTCAGCGGATTTTTCGCTTTCTTCTTTCATATGCACTTCATAAGAAAAGGCAGAATAGAATTCAATACTCTTATATCAAAAACCATGATTGCAGGAATTCTTATTCTATCCATTATTCAACTAATAATTACACTCTGGATTACCGTATCTTAAAACTTCTATAAAATCAAATATTCTTCTTACATCAAAAAATCTTTAAAGATTTATCTTCTATCTGAATTTAAAACCGATGTCAACCTTGGATTGATAGTTTTCCAGTTACTAGTGGTAAGAATGAAGATCCCATCACAACTAAACTTTTTGCAAAGGTGGGTTATTTTAGGTGCTCTTATCGGAGCTATATCTGGTTTAGTAGCGGGGGTCTTCTATTACCTACTTAATCTTAGCTCAGAATTCTTCCTAGGTTATCTCTGTAATTACTATCCGCCAGCAGCTGGAGGAGAGATATCGAAATCTGCTTCTTCGATAGATGTAAGATGGTGGCTTGTTGCATTAATACCGGGATTGGGGGGTCTTCTAGCTGGTTTAATAGTCTTCAAATTTTCACCTGAAGCTGAAGGACACGGTACAGATGCAGTAATAAATTCTTTTCATAGATTGGCTGGTAAGGTTAGAAAAAGAGTTCCTTTCACAAAGGCATTGGCATCGATTCTGACTATAGGTAGTGGAGGTAGTGCGGGAAGAGAGGGTCCTGTTGCTCAAATATGCTCAGGCATAGCCTCCTCCATATCAACTGCATTTAGACTAACTGATAGAGATAGAAGGATCTTACTGATCTGTGGAGCTGCCGCTGGAATCGGTAGTATCTTCAAGTCTCCACTTGGAGGAACAATATTTGCAATTGAGGTTCTTTACAGAAGAGATTTTGAGGTCGACGCTTTAATTCCTTCATTCGTAGCTTCATCAGTAGCTTACGCAGTTTTTACATCCTTTCCAGGAATAGGATTTGAACCAATCTTCACAATCAGTCCAATAATATTCACTCAGCCCATGAATCTGCTATTCTACCTAGTTTTAGGGATTATATGCGGTATTCTCTCTATAGGATATGTTGTAATATTCTATGGTTTTCGCGATCACATATTCAAAAAAGTAAGAATCCCCCAGTATCTGAAACCTGCATTAGGAGGAATAATGCTTGGAACTTTTGCATTAATCCAACCATCAGCCTTAGGCGCAGGCTACGGCTGGGTCCAAGAAGCTATTTTCGGAAATCTGTCAATCACATTTATGCTGACTTTAATTATAGTCAAAATTATCGCCACAAGTTTTACAATAAGTTCTGGTGGAAGCGGAGGAGTTTTTGCCCCCTCCCTAGTCATAGGTGGAATGATAGGGGGACTTCTCGGAAAACTACTCACAATATGGATACCGACAATTAACCAAGAGGCATTCATACTCGTTGGAATGGCAGCCTTCTTCGCTGGCGCGGCAAAAGTACCTATCGCCTCCATGATAATGGTCTCAGAAATGACGGGAAATTATTTTCTTCTGGTCCCACTTATGATGGCTTGTGCAATATCCTATATTGTTTCTGGCAAATGGTCGATATATGAAAACCAAGTCACTAACAGAGTCATGTCCCCCGCTCACAGAGGAGAATTTAGTGTAGATTTACTAGAAGAAATAGAAGTTGAAAAAGTGGCTACCAAAGAAGTTGTAACTGTTTCCCCTGAAGATAATTTACTGCATGTGTCCAATTTGATTTCCTCAACTGGACATCTAGCATATCCAGTAATTAGTGATGAAAAGCTAGTGGGGATCATATCTTATAACGACATACTCAAGATTCCCCACAAAAAAGCAAATTCAACTAAAGTCAAGGAGATCATGTCAACAAAACTAATTAGTTGTATGCCTGATGAAACTCTGGCGGTAGCCCTACGTCGAATGGATGAATCTGAATATGGACATCTACCAGTCGTTGATATACGTGACCAAGAAAAATTACTTGGGATCTTAAGCAAAAGGGATCTGATAAGAGGTCATGAAGCATACAAACGTGGCATAGTGTTTGAACACATTGATGTCTTAGACAGGGTCAAAGTAGAAGAAGTCATGCGAAGAGATTATGTGGCCTTAGATTCCGATACACATGTTTTGACATTAGCTAACCTCATGGCAAAACGACTTTTCCTTGATTATCCAGTATTGGAACATGGTAGATTTGTTGGAATAGTCGATGTATCCCGACTACTAGATGCATTGTTAAACAATAGAGACATTCCAATTAAGGAAATAGCTGACACGAGAATAATCGCATCCTATCCTCAAGATTCTGTACATGCCGCAGTAGAGAAAATGCACCATCACAATTTAGGAGCACTACCTGTAGTAGATAGTGAACGACCATCCAAACTCTTAGGTGTGCTAACCTGGGCTGATGTACTTCGCGCTTATGAAATGAAACGTTAGTATTTTGTGCGAAAACAAGAGAATTTGAATATTAAAAATGGTGTGGTTTTGAAAAATAAGTTATCGAGTTCTTTAATGATTCCTATCAAGATCTAGACCGAAAATATAATACGAGAAATATAATTATGCCAACAACCACTGACCAGATCACTATATTCACAATCAGATATGTTCAATCTACTCTCCAAGGAAAATATTGAGGCGCTATTATCGATCTGATAAGCCAGGAGAAAGGGTAACCAAATCGCATAGCACCAATCAGCATGCGAGGATTATTGGATATAAGACCCGTGATTAGTGTGATTATGACTCCTCCGATTACCGAGTATAGAAAGAGTTTAGATTGCATAATTATCACTGATAGTACTACATGAATCGTCTAAGAAAAAATTATGCATATGATATATGCAATTACGGGAGACTATCTTTCCAGTAATTCAATGATAACACCATTAGGATCACGAAACATAGCTATTCTCCAGTAGGTTTTATCTTCCTTGGGTTTTAATGCTCTTAACAATTTCTCATGAGATACATCTGCTAAGGCATACATCTTTGGTTTGAACTCAATGGGGTCACTTACCTGTTCAGCGCCTTGTTCTTTGAAGTGAGCAATTGCCTCATCCATATCCTCCACTCTAAATCCTAGATGCCATAACCCTATAGGTTCATCATTTGCATAGAACTCATTTAGTTCCAGTAACTGATCTTCTAAATACAAGTAAGCGACACGCATAGTGTCGGTTTCATATTTTCTGAGAATCTTGAAGCCCAAGACTTTTGTATAAAAATCCATTGTGGCATCGCGATTTTTCACAACAATGCTTACATGTTCCAGAATCATTCCTTTTAGCATTATAATTCACTTCGCAACATTTTACACATCAAAACTAATTTAACTCTTGGTTGATATTCGCGTAATATTCATATGGGTCTTTAGGATAGTCAAATTCCAACTTTAAACTACAGTAATAATTAAACAATTCTCAGTGATCTTCGTGGCAGATCTTCCATATGTTATTGCATGGGAATCCACTAAAGCTTGCAAGTTTGCTTGCTTGCATTGCAGGGCTGAAGCCCAGACACAGCCAGATCCAGGAGAGTTGACTACAAAGCAAGCTAAAGATCTCATTTCGCAAATCGCTGGCGGAAAAAGGCTGTTCATTATCACGGGTGGAGATCCATTACTCAGAAATGATATCTTCCAAATAATAGAATATGCAAATGACTCAGGTCTTAGAGTTGCTTTAGCTCTAAGTGGAAGCAAAGTCAATCAAGAATCAGCTGAAAAAATGAAAAAGTCTGGAGTAGCTCATATCTCCTTTAGTCTGGATGGGTCGAACTCTGAAATACATGACACTTTTAGAGGAATCAAAGGCGCGTATGATAGAACAATAGAAAATATATCTTATATCAAAAAAGTAGAGTTACCTTTTAACATTCTAACAACAGTCACTAAATATAATTACAGAGATGTATGGAAAATTCAAGCACTAGTCGAGAAACTAGGAGCTTCTATGTGGGACCTATTTAGGTTGGTGCCTACAGGAAGAGGTAAAATTGAGATGGAAATTACTCCTCTGGAATATGAGAAACTTATGAAAGAATTCTATATTCGATCACAGAAGACAAAAATTCCCATAAAGATGACCTGTGCACCTCAATATCAAAGAGTAATGAAACAAAACAACAATAAACCGAATGTTAAATCTAGCCAACATAAAATGATCCAGCATGGATGCATGGCAGGAAATGGATATTGCTTCATCTCTCATAAAGGAGATATATGTGGTTGTGGCTTCCTACCAATCTCTGCTGGTAATATCAAAACAAACTCTCTTGAAGAGATATACAGGAAATCGAAACTATTCAATGAGTTGAGAAATAAGGATCTACTAAAAGGCAAATGTGGAATCTGTGAATTCAAAGTGGTCTGTGGAGGGTGTCGTGCAAGAGCATATGCAATTCATAAGGATCATATGGCTGAAGAAGAGTATTGTATATATGCTCCAAATAGCAAGCCTTCAGAAAAATCAAATCTTTAAAAAATTTTAATTGGAAACTAATCAATTGTATGCAGGCGACATATGATTTGCGATATTTCTTTGGAATCGGTATATTATGTCTAATTCTTATGATTACTCAAACTATAGCTTATACAACATCTCAGGCAAGTCAAGAAGATCCTTTCAGCGAAGGTTCTAACTGGACTTACGAACTTACAAAAAATAGTAATACAAAAGGAACAGGGAAATACAAGGGAACCTCAACAACAATTGAAATTTCAGAAGGATTGGTCAACGTTACAAAATTAAATTCAACAGTTTTGATAATTGAAGACAATAGAAAAACTAGCTACAACAGCTCTGGAACAGGCTTCTTCAAGCATAAAAAAAGCGAGAATATCTCTAATACAATAATAACAACAATCGACCGCCAAACATTAACTATACAATCTAGTGAGATAAAGAGTGGAACAAACGATCAATTTATTGAAAACAAATCCATGGTTGGAAAGCCAACTATCCATCTTATTCCCACCAATTTGAAAGAAGCACTAAATGTCAAACGTTTTTGGGGAAATGAGGATATCATATGTTCTATCAACCAGGGAACCATAAATCCTCATGACAACAACTCCTCGTTAATCACACTAAACTACTCTGGTCCAAAGATGGTAATCATGCAAACAGTCACAAGTTTTCCAAAGGAAGGTGAAATTGATTGTATATTTAATTATGATGAAAATACGGGACTATTGTTGTCTTATAACACGAATGAAACGGCAAAACATAGTGAAGGGTCATGCTGTTGGGTCAAAACTGATAAAATTGAAAATTATAATGTGCACTCGATATCGTTATGGACTCAGAAAGAAGTTTCGAATCCAGAAATGAATGAACCTTTAGGATATACATTTGATAATATGCAAATAATTATGGTAGCAATCGGGATTTCTGCTATAATAATCGTCGGATATATTTTATTATATCGAAGAAGAATGTAACGTAAAACTCAATTAATTTTAGGTAAATAGCATATTTTTCTAGCTAAATTCTAAACTGATTTAGACTTCTAATTTTAACTTACAGACAGGTTTTCTTATCTCATTTTGAGTTAGTAGTGTTACTGTATTTATGAGTGCAATGTGAGTATATGCTTGAGGAAAATTACCTGTCTGTTCATAAGTTTCAGGTTTTATATGTTCTGAATAAAGCCCAAGATGATTGGAATACTCCAATGTTTTCTCAAATAGTTTTTTAGCTTTATCTTTTTCCCCAGTTAGAAATAGTGCGTCAGCGAGCCAGAAGTTACATGGAAGAAATCCGTTTTCAGGGATCCCAAAGTCATCTTTTGAACGATATCTATATACCAAACCATCTGTGACAAGATTTTTAGAGATATTCTCTACAGTCTTCTTGATTTTAATATCGTTTGGCTCTAGGAAACCAAAATATGACATCAATAGTAAGCTGGCATCCATTTCTTTTGAACCGTAATATTGTGTGAAGGCTTGAACTTGGTTATTCCAACCATTTTTTAGGATATCTTCTTGAATTTCTTTTCTAACCTTGATCCATCTGGAAACAACTTGTTCTTTGTGGAAAACTTTTGAAATTTTTATTCCTCGGTCCAATGCTACCCAAGACATGAGCTTAGAAAAAGTGAAGTGTTTTTTTACATTTCTAAATTCCCATATGCTATTATCTGGATTTCTCCAATTTGAAATTACATATTCTACTAGTCCTTCAATTATGTCCCATTGGTCGAATGATAGTTCTTCGGTATAGTGATAAAAGACGAAATAGAGATAAGCTGCTTGTAGGACTTCTCCTACAACATCTATCTGTGTTTGTGTGTAAGCACCATTCCCTATTCGAACTGGTTTTGAGTTCTTGTAGCCAGAGAAATGGGATAAAATCTTCTCTTCAAGATTTCTCTCACCTTCAACACCATACATTATCTGCAAATCTAGGCTGCAAAGTAAACATATCTTGATAATCCATTTCATAAAACCCTCAGCTTCATCGTAATGGCACAGTTTAGTAAAAGAATCAACGGCAAAAGATGCGTCTCTAAGCCATGCATATCGGTAGTCCCAGTTTCTATCTTTACCTACTATTTCTGGCAACGATGTTGTAGCCGCTGCAACAATTGTTCCAGAATTTTTATATGTTAATAACTCGAGTGTTAAGAATGATCTTATTACGGCTTCTTTATACTGATCTGGAACACTTATCTTGTGTAAAAGATCAATCCAATAATTACAAGTTAAATCAAAATATGTCTGTGCTTCCGCAAATGTTCTGACACTAATATTGTCGGAAAAGCTCAAACCAAAGAAAGTCAGTTCTCGAAGTACAAAATAACCTTTTTCTAAATCGTTAATCGAAAGATTAGTGCGTAGAGATAATCTTTGTTTGTCATTTTTTGCAAGTATAGAGTCTTTCTCAAATAATATTCTAGTTTCATCTAATGCATAGTTCAATCGAGGTTCGAATTGAAATTTTAAGGAAGGCTTTCCTCTAATCGGTTTTAAAATTCTTATTATCTGCTGAACTTTATTCAGTTTTCCATTTTCGATATAACATGGAAAAAAATCTTGAATTAGATATTCGAAGTCTGTTCCCGTTATCTTAGTTTCGATAACATTAGTGTTTTTAACATAAATTTGATTAGTGCTATAGTTATTTTCTAATGGAGGTAGACAGAAAAATCCTCCTTTATTTTCATCAAGTAATTTAGCAAATACAGATGGTGAGTCAAAGCGAGGAAAACAAAACCAATCTATGCTTCCTTGTCTTGAAATGAGAGCCGCAGTATTATGATTGCCAATTATCCCATAGTCCATTATTATGGTTCAACGCCGGTAAATCATTAATTTCTTAGATTACGGGTCAAGATAGTCTTTAAGTATTTACTGATATCAATAAATTGAAATTGATTTCAATAGTGGCGTTTGAAGCTATTTTATATATAATTGATCTTAATTCAATATTGCTAAACAATTGGATTCTGTTTATTTTTAAATAAAGTCCACAATTTTGTTCGATAGTGTTTTTTTTAGTGTGACAAAATACACATTTTTACATTAAACTTCGTAAATTGCTTCTAACACTTGGGATACTAGTTTGAAATTCATATATTCTGATCCTAAAGGCATCTTCGAAGAATATGCGAAAAAGAATTGGGGCGATCCTATTTGGCAAAATCTTAGGTTAGAAGTATTCCAACTTCAATTAGAAGAAAAAGATGACTACCTTTTAGCTATAGACCAGATTAAAGATAGAATCCAATTATTCCCTCACCAGATAAAAACAGCTTTGAAAGTTAAGAACAATATGAATTGTAGAGCAATTCTGGCTGATGAGGTTGGTTTAGGAAAAACGATTGAGGCAGGAATAATAATCAAAGAGTACCTCTGTAGAAATCTTGTTAAGAAAATATTAATCTTGACGCCAGCTAGTTTAACTTTTCAATGGAAAGAGGAGTTAATTCACAAGTTTTCAGAAGAATTTGTTGTCGCTAATTCTCTTGATCCAAAATATAAAACATTAGACTTCCATGATAAATTAATTGTTTCATTAGATTTAGCTAAACGAGGATTAAATAGCGAAAGATTGAAAGATATAAAATGGGATCTTTTAGTAATAGATGAAGCTCATAGATTGAAAAGTCGTTCGTCATTAGCCCATAAATTTGTTAGAGATATTGACACAAAATATTTCCTAATGTTAACTGCTACACCAGTACAAAATAACTTACTGGAATTGTATACTTTAATACATCTTCTAAAACCAACTTTACTAGGAACGTTAAAAGAATTTAAGAATCATTTTGTATCAGATAAAAATGCAAGAAGCGTAAAAGATCGAAAAGTTCTACAGCAAATCCTAGCGAAAGCACTTATTCGAACAAATAAAAGCGAAGTTGAAGCTTATTTAAAATTCACAGAAAGGTTTGTCAACAGTATAAGGATAAAATCATCAAAAATAGAGAAGGAATTGTACCGAGATCTAACACAATACGTGAGAAAGAAATATTTTGAAGCTTTAAAGGAAGGTGAAGGTGGACAAACTACAATATTTTCTCTAATGACTTTACAGAGACAACTGACAAGTAGTTCGGCTGCAGTTATCAAAGCCTTGCAAAATAAAATAAAATATAGCGTCACTTCTTCTGATATCCTTGAACTCTCATGCATTTTAAACAAAACGCTTGAAATTCAATTAGACTCAAAAGTTTCCGCGCTGTTAGATATAATTCGAGACTTGAAATCAAAGATATTGATATTTACAACTTTTATCGAAACTCAAAAAATGATTGCTAGAAAATTAGATGAACATGGATTTTCTGTTTCTATGTTTCATGGTCAAATGTCATATCAGGAAAAAGAAACGGCGATAAATAGTTTCAGGGAAAACCGTCAAGTGTTAATATGTACTGAGGCGGGGAGTGAAGGTAGAAATCTGCAATTTTGCAATATAGTAATGAATTATGACATGCCTTGGAATCCAATGAGAGTTGAACAGAGAATAGGTAGAATTCATCGAATAGGACAAGAAAAAGATGTATTCATTTACAATTTTGTAACTAAAGATACAATCGAAGATTACATATTAAAGATTCTATATGAAAAAATTAGAATGTTTCAACTTACTATTGGAGATCTAGAGTTAATATTGGGTGATGACCTGATAAACTACGAACAACGTATATTCGAAAATTATATGAATTCTGTCAATTTAAAGGATTTAAAAAATAGACTAGGGATTCTCGGAGATGATTTCTTCAAAAAAAGGAGTATCGCCGAAGACATAATTGAGTTCGATGATCGGGTTTTCAAGAATTTTGATCTTTCACCGCTAAGTAAGGTTTGAGTTTATGAGTGAAATCATGAAAGAAGCAGCAGTTTTTAAAAGAATATCTTTAAAAAGAATTCTAAATGCAATTGATAGTGAATATAAAGAGCATAATGGCATATTGGACGTCACAATCCCTGAGGCTATGCTTGATGAGTTTGGAAGTAAGTACGTAAAAATTACGAAAGAGCCGGACCAAGATCCTGATTCAAATTACATTGACATTGACAAAGTTCTGGATACTTTCTACAGTTTTTCACAAAAAAAGGGGAAAATCACATCTTTCAGAATAATCTCTAACAGAAAATCTAATGGAATTCTCGATAAGATCAGTTTCTTGAATTGTAAAGTAGAACATGGAGGCAGTTATACAACAGTAAGAAATGCATTGCTATTCCATTTCATATCTTATCTTGAGCATTTACAAATTTTTAAAAAAACATATCATATATCAGTTGAACCCCACAAACTCAATCGTTTGAAATGGATAGAAGATAAATTCCAAAGTGAAAATATATCGCCAATTCAAAGACCACCTAAAGTATTATCGAAAAACCGCCTAAAAGCGGCTTATATGAAAGCATGTAACTACTTGGAAAATGATATGCATAATGATTTGATGCAGATAGATAAATCAAACACTCAACATATGCTCAGTGAAGAAAATAGGATCAATAAGTATTATTCAAGATTAATTGATGAGGAAGCAAGGCGAATAATAAGATTAGAAGATCAAATTAAAACTATGGAATATAAAATAAAAAAACATAGGAAATTAGGAGCGCTGGAAAAATATCTAATCCAAAAAACAAAACTGTCGAAACAAGTTGAAAAAGAAAAATACGCATATCTAACTTATGTAAAGGAATTAGAAAGAAAGCAGAAAAAAGATTTAACACGAATGAAAATTAGAAATGAAATTAACTGTCAAATACAATTAATAGGTTTGAGCATAGTTAATTATTCAATTATTAGAAAAAACCTTTTACTATATAATGGGCATTCAAAAGCCAACATTAGTATTTATTGTAATTTGAATACGGGGATCAACGAAGATTTTGTTTGTATGTCATGCAATAAACCAACTAATAGAATTGGTTTATGTAGCAAATCACATGTAGTCTGTAAAAAATGCCTGAAATCATGTATGAAATGTTAAAGTAACTAAAAATAAAAATAGAATAAACCAGTAGTATGAGTATTAATGTTCGCTAGTAGATTTAGGATATTCGCCTTCTTCTAATTGTATAGTTGTATGATCTATCATAAACTCTTCTTTGAACATTTCAATTAATCGAGTCAATAATTCTTTTCTTTCAATTCCTTCTTTGACAACTACATGTCCACTCATACAACACATCTTGTCTGTAGTGATACACCACACATGAAGATCATGGACGCTTCTAACTTCCTCAAATTCTAATATTCTTTTTTCTAAGTCTTCTAAGTTAATATGAAAAGGTACCCCTTCAAGCAGAATGTTTAGAGAGTCTCGTATTAATTTGGTAGAACTGTAAAAAATAAGTACACCTATGATAGTGCTAATTAAAGAATCGACTTGGTACCAACCAGTAAAAAGCATAATCAAACCGGCAAATATTGCGCCTACAGAACCTAGAATGTCTGCAACTACATGGAGAAAGGCTCCTTTTACGTTTAGACTCTGACTTTCTGCTTTAGAAAGTGTAAAAGCGGATAAGCCATTCGCGATCAATCCTAAAGTCGCTATGAGAAGCATTTCAAAACTTTTTACTTCAACTGGATTTTGTATTCTCTGGAAGGCTTCGTAAAAGATGAAAGCAACAATGGCCCACAAGAATATACCGTTGAGAAATGCTGCTAGGATTTCTGCACGATAATAGCCGTATGTTTTTTTCATGCTGACGGGTCTTCGGGCAACCCATGACGCGATTAGTGCAAAGGTAAGTGCTAAGACATCGTTTAACATGTGCCATGCGTCTGTTAATAATGCCAAGCTGTTTGTGAGAAAACTACCGATCAGTTCAACTACAAAAAAAGTAATTGTAATGGCTAAAGCTATTGCTAGATATTTTATGTTGATTTTGGAGTGGGAATGGTCATGCATTAGAGATCTTACTCGAATGTAATTGATTCATGGCCGTTAGATTCTTTAATGAATAGAAGCGATGAGTTGAGGAAGGTAAAAAAGATTTGTCTGAATTGTTAAATGCTGTTTTGGCTGTTGGAGTTGTAAGCCTTCTATCTTTGATAGGAATATTCGCTATATCCTTGAGAGAAACAACTTTAGATAGAATACTTTTTTTCCTTCTGAGTTTCTCGGCTGGTTCAATTTTAGGTGTAGCTTTCTTAGATCTATTACCAGAAGCTATAGAATTGTTTGGTATAGATAAAATTTCTGTAATGATCTTTTATGTTACGTTTGGATTTCTATCGTTCTTTTTTCTGGAGCGATTTGTATATTGGTTTCATGGCCATTTTCATGGATATGATTCTGAAGATGTTCATGAGAAAATTACTGTAAAGAGATTCGTTTATCTTAATCTTATTGGAGACTCGATTCATAATTTTATTGATGGAATGATTATTGCCGGAAGTTTTCTAATAAGCACAACAATGGGTATTGCCTCAACGACAGCTGTAATTTTTCATGAACTGCCTCAGGAAATAGGTGATTTTGGTGTTCTAGTCTATGGAGGGCTGTCACGTAAGAAAGCCTTGTTCTTCAATTTTATATCTGCATTGATGGCGTTTCTTGGTATCTTTATCGTCTACTATTTGTCAACGAACATAGGTAACTTCGTAGGAGTGTTAATCGCCATAGGTGCAGGTGGCTTTACATATTTAGCTGCGTCTGAATTGATTCCTGAAATTCAAAAAGAAGAAAATCTCAGGAGATCAATCTTTCAATTTATTATATTTATTTCAGCAGTCATCATGATTTGGGGTCTAGGAATAATTTTTGTAGAGTAAAATGGTGGAAAGGGAATTTATCGAAGAGAAATATATTAGCTTAAGCTGTGATGTTTTTAATTGTCGATAATCACATCTACTCCTTTATTTTTTAGAAATATCTTCGTCTCTTTGATTGAAAACTTTCTGAAGTGAAAGATGGACGCGGCCAAGAGGGTTGTAGCTCCACCTTCTACTACGGCTTCATATAAATGTTCTAATTTTCCTGCACCACCAGAGGCAACAATAGGAATTTTAACAGAATCTGCAATAGCTCTAGTGAAAGGGATATCGTATCCAGCTAATGTGCCGTCACCATCCATACTTGTTGGCAGCAATTCACCCGCTCCCAGTATTTCGCATTTCTTGGCCCATTCAACAGCATCAATTTCAGTCCCTTCAGTGCCGCCTTTTATAACAACTTCAAAACCTGAGGGTAGCTTTGAATTTCTTCTTCCATCTATGGCAACTACAACTTTTTCTTTACCGAATTTGGTCGATGCTTCTTTGATTATTTCTGGATTTTTAACGGCGAATGTGTTTATTGATATCTTGGATACGCCAAGATCGAAGAGTTCTGCCATATCATTTATGTTTGATATTCCTCCTCCAACTGTAAGGGGTATGGTAATAGCTTGAAGTACATTCTTTACCGACTGTAGTCTTGTTTTTCTGCCTTCCAAAGTGGCTGCAATATCCAGCATTGCAAGTTCATCTGCACCCTCCTTTTCGTAGAATTTAGCATTCTCAATAGGGTCGCCTGCATCACGAATATTAACAAAATGAACACCTTTAACAACTCTTCCATCTTTCATGTCAAGACAGGGCATTATTTTGACTTTAACCATAATTCATCACTTTCTAAGCAATAGACCTCTTTCTGATATTGCATTCAAAATGTATCTAATTAGTTCATCGTATAGACGTTACTTATTTTAGGTTAGAGAAAAATGTTTGAGCGATTAATCCTGCGATCGGTGGAAATAAGAATGTGCTAGCTAGACGAATAAGTGTGAATTTCCAACCCAGAATTCCTATCTCCATTGGGAGTCTACTTACCGCCCATAATGACCATGAGGTTAGAAATGCTACCATAGTACCAATACTCGCTCCTGCACTAAGTAGACCTGCTGCTATTGGTAAACTGACATAAGGTCCACCTGGAGAAAGACCACCAGCAACCGTACCCACCAATATTCCTCTTAAACCGGACTCAGTTCCAATCCATTGAGATAACAATTCACTTGGCAGCAGAACCTGAATCATTCCTGCAGTAATGAATGATAAAATAAGCAAAGGAAGTATCTGCATTGTCATTTCTAAAGCCGTTTTTAATCCGGTAATGTGCATTCCGCCTTTCTGATATCCTATGATTAGAAGGATGACAGTGATCACTCCCATTATTATAGTTGGAATCAACATACTATATTTCCTCCTTTTTTGGATCAATTCGGTTCTCCAATACAGGATTTTGGATGAGAAGTTGTATTTAATAAAAGTGTGCGACATAAAAAGTGAGACAAACATGTCATATGTATTATAATCAAGCTTGTCATTTAATAGATAGAATTTAATCTGTAATATAGAATATCCGGCGTAAAATCATACAATAATTGATTTCTTTGGGTTTACAAATGAGTCATCCAATAGACTCTCAAAATGGAGCGATTGTATATCGATATTGTGCAAGTCCTAATACGATTTATCTGAACATTACTAATAGATGTAGGAATTCATGCTCTTTTTGTTTGAAGAATTATTGCTCTGGTATATCTGGTTATAGACTTTGGCTTGAAAAAGAACCCACAATAAAGGATGTTTGGGAAAGTCTGAATGCAGAGCTAAAGGATTCAGATAAAGAAATAGTTTTTTGCGGTTTTGGAGAACCAACAGTCAGATTTGACATGGTTCTCGAATTGACTAGAATGATTAAAAAAATTTATCCATATCTTAATATTCGTTTAAACACGGATGGATTGGTACAATTACAAAATGTAAATCGCGAAGTTGCACAAGAACTTAAGAAAGCTGGAATGAACTCTATCTCAATAAGTCTTAACGCTGAAAATCAAGAAAAATATAACAAGCTTTGTAATCCTTCGCTGATCGGAGCTTATGATGCTGTCCTTGATTTTACTAAAGACTGTAAAGATATTTTTTCTCATGTACGTTTGAGTGTAGTGAATATTTCAGACATAGATATTCAAAAATGTAAAAGAATCGCTGATGAGCTTGGTTGCAAATTTTTCATAAGATAGCTTTCTTCGAAGCGCTCGTTATTGTAATCGAGTTGAGGCTTTGAAATGCTGCTTGAAACGCACTAGGTTTAAATATAACGCTGTTATATTGTGATGTTGACTGCCGAGAAATTTACTGTTGAATAAAGTGCCTAAGGTCCATAAAAAGAAAGTTCCTTGATAGTTTAAGAATTTCTCTTCCGATTCTGTTAATCATTTGGATTTTAGATTGCGAAGTTTTTCGCTTAGTCAGTCTGTCGATTAGGAAATTGTGCTAAGGATAACCATTGCTAAAGCAGCTCTTCCACAATAGAACACTATCATCAAATTGAGAAATGGATATCTAAAGTATTTTGATTAACGATTTTTTGACAGTCAAATCTAGTAATGATTAAACATATGGTTAAAATTAAGCGCGCGCGATATGAAGATCAGTAACTAAATCATTCATTTTTTCAGTGCGCACTGCAAATAGAAATAATCAACATATGTTAAAGTAATGAAAATAATTATTGGATTTATACTGATTTAAAAAAAGTAATCTTGTATCTTGATTTTGTATTTCGATGAGATTAATTCTCTATATAGTGAGACGAGATATGATTCCTCTTGGAAAAGAATGTAACCAATTTATTTCCTTATCAGAATTATTTTCACAATAGTTGTCTCTATGAACTATAGAATCTATGCAAGAGAACGATGTAATGTAGAAATCTATAAATTGCAAGATAGTTTCAACTTGCAATAAATAACATGAAATAATCTAGTAGGTTTGACGATCTTTGGCTGGAAGTGTAGCAGAAAAAATAATTCAGGGTCATATTATTGAAGGAGAGTTCGTAACCGGAGAAGAGATATCCATTAAGATTGATCAAACATTAACTCAAGATGCGACAGGAACACTCGCATACATGGAATTTGAAGCTTTAGATATTCCAAAGGTCAAAACTGAACTATCTGTAAGCTATGTCGATCATAATTTGCTACAAGCAGATCACAGGAATATGGACGACCATCTATTTCTACAGACAATCGCAAAGAAATTTGGTATTTACTTTTCAAAACCAGGTAATGGCATCTGCCATCAAGTTCACTTAGAGAGGTTTACTGCACCTGGTAAAACACTTCTAGGATCGGACAGCCACACTCCAACGGCTGGAGGATGCAATATGGTAGCCATAGGAGCAGGAGGGTTAGATGTTGCCATGGCAATGGCAGGCTATCCGTTCTATATGAAAACTCCAAAGATTTTAGGAGTTGAACTTACAGGAAAACTGAGACCTTGGGTTTCGGCAAAAGATGTAATTCTAGAAATGTTACGGAGATATTCGGTCAAAGGTGGTCTTGGAAAGATTATTGAATATTTTGGACCTGGTGTTGAAAGCTTGAGCATCCCTGAAAGGGCGACTATAGCAAATATGGGAGCAGAACTTGGGGCCTCAACAACTGTATTCCCTTCAGATTATCAGACAAAAAAATTTCTAGAGGCTCAAGGACGACAAAAAGTATGGAGAGAGATCAAAGTTGATGATGATGTGCAATATGATGAAACTGTGAATTTGAACCTGACTGAAATTGAACCATTAATTGCATGTCCATCATCCCCTGATAATGTGAAAAAAGTATCTGAAGTCGAAGGTATAGATGTAAATCAATGCATTATTGGGTCATGTGGTAATTCTTCTTTTAAAGATTTAATGATAGTCTCAAAAGCATTGCACGGAAGGAAGATTCATGAAAATGTTTCTTTAGAAATAAATCCTGGCAGTCGTCAGGTTTTTGAAAATGTTGCTAATGCAAGTGGCCTAAGGGATCTTATCCATTCAGGGTCTCGTATCCATCAGTCAGGTTGCCTAGGATGTATTGGAATGGGACAGGCGCCCGCTACAGGAACAGTTTCACTAAGAGCTTTTCCAAGAAACTTTCCTGGAAGAAGTGGAACCGAAAATGATCAGGTTTATTTATGTAGTCCTGAAGTTGCCGTGGCCGCTGCAATAAAAGGTTGTATAACGGATCCAAGAAAATTAGGGGAATATCCAAACATCGAAGAGCCTAAGAAGTATATTGTTAATGAAGAGGGAATAATTTCCCCTTCAAAAAGCCAAGAAGCAGTTAAAATAATAAGAGGTCCAAACATCAAACCTTTTCCAAATTTTGCTACTTTAGAGAATAAACTTTCTGGAAAGATCTTTCTAAAAGTTGGAGATAACATTACAACAGATGATATAATGCCTGCAGGAAGTCAAATATTGCCTCTAAGGAGTAATATCCCAGCGATAAGTGAATATGTATACTCAAGAATAGATCCTCACTTCTCTAGAATGGCTAAGGGTAAGCAAGGTTTTATAATTGCTGGAGAAAATTATGGGCAAGGTTCGAGCAGAGAGCATGCAGCTGTAGCATGCAGATTTTTAGGTGTAAGAGGAAAAATTGCGAAAAGCTTCGCGAGAATTCACAGATCAAATTTGATAAATTTTGGAATACTGCCATTAGTATTCATTGATCCATGTGACTATGAAGAAATTGAAACTAGTGACACGATCAATATCCTTAGTATAAGAGATCAATTAAAAAATGTCGATGATAATATCATACTAAAAGTAAATGGGAAAAAAATTGAATGTCAAAATAAATTCTCTAGGAGAGAAACAGAGGTATTGTTGACTGGTGGAATAATAAATTATGTAAAAACACAATAATAGTTCTAATAATTATATTTTTTATAATAACCAAGCAATGGTTCATTTTTCTATTAACAAGAAGTAAAGAGTACAATATGTAAATCAGATGTACTTTGAAATTATTTAAAAAATTAATATAATAAACTATTAAATTTAAAAAAAAAATTGATGAATTCATTAGAAAAAATTTGTGTAGTATATTTGGTCAAATCAATTTACTTTAATAATAATAGCTGTAGCCAGGCCAGTATCTTTGATAGCCATAGTAGGGATAGCCATAACTGTAAGGGAAACTGTAATAGGGATAACCGTAGCTGTAGGGGAAATTGTATTGATAGCTTGGTCCGAGTCCAAGTCCGAGTCCAAGCCCACCATATGTTGGATCCAGTGAGATAGGTTTACCCTGTCCATATGGTATTATCGCCATTAATTATCACCTCCCAATAAAGAAAATTAAATCAATATAGCCTAATATAATGATCACAACGGTGGTATAAACCCTCTATTGACAAGTTACTTTGTGAATGAATACGACAAATCTTGATTGATTGCATTTTGTATTGATTATTGAACATATTTTCCACATATTTGCATTTAATGAGCTAGTTAAGCATCATGGCAAGCCAATTATTTGTTAGACTCTATACCCTACGTAGAGCTGAACCTCAACAGAGTTAAGCTGGGATTTTCCCTCTATCCACTCAACAGATATTCGAATCCTCTCGAAATCTGGATCAATGAACTTGATCTTTGTGAGACTATCTTCAAGTCTCACTGATAATGAATCGGCCCATATAATTTTGGATGTTTCGGAATAACCTATTTGAGCATGACTGTTAGGTTCCAGGTAGATTTTGATTAAATCATCTCTCTTTGTATCTAAAAGTCCCTCGTCACTTATCGCTTTAATTGTCAATTCAACTTCGTTTCCTATAGAAATCTCAGAAGGTTTCACAATAATAAGTTTAGAAGCCTCGATGGGTATATCCTCTGGAGTGGTTAACCCATAATAAACAGAGACACTAAAAATTCCTAGTAGCAGAAGTGTAGCTAAAATCGCCCTAGTTGCTTCTTCACTTTTTCGAATTGATTTCATTCTTCTCCGATTCCCATAAATAGGTGAAGTTTATACGACTCCAACGGAGATTCACCTTCTTTCCATTGAACGGTTATGTCCACAACTTCTGGCATTTCACCTTGAATGTAAACTGAAACTGTGCCATCTATTAACTGAATTTTATTTGTGTTCAACTGTGCCGAGGGTTGATCATAACTGACTGAAGTCACAGATAATTCGACAACATCGTTCCTCGTCGCATCTAATCTTCCGGTATCATCAACAGCTTTGATGGTTAATTTCAAAGGTTTATCCAATGGTATGAAAGTGGTAGATGCAACCACAATTAATTTTGTTGCTTGAGAATCTTGTGGGATGAAAGATAATGATATGATTACCGCTAAGAAGATCAATAATATGATGACGAATAAAGTAACAGGTTTACGTTTTAACTTATCCAATGAATTTGTGTCCTAGTTCTCTTCTTAATCATAAAAGTATCTTGACTTTTTTCTCCAATTAACCGTTCTAGATTCTGCAATTCTTCAATCAAACCAGGGATATGCTCAGCACCTGTGGGCACGGTAATGCTTGAACCTTTAAAGTCATCACCAATAGGTTCGTAACTTCCTCCTAAACATTCTGATAGAAAAGCTTCGACAACTGCATAAAATGATAAACGATTTTCGGGTTTAGCGAATCCATGCCCCTCATCTGGATAAAGAACGTAAGTGACTGGAATTTCTTTCTCTTTCATCGATTGAACAATTTGGTCTGATTCAGACTGTTTTACTCTTGGATCATTTGCACCTTGACCTATGAGAAGAGGGTTTTGGATTCTATCAACATATGTTAGTGGAGAACGTTCAATTAAGAGCTGCTTACCCTCATCTGTTCGATGATCCCCAACTCTTTTAGTAAATAGTTCAATAGTTGGCTCCCAATAAGGTGGTAAAGATTCAAGTAACGTTACAAGATTGGATGGCCCTACGATATCTATTCCGCATGAAAAGATCTCTGGAGTGAAAGTCATACCTACAAGTGTTGCATATCCACCATAACTTGCTCCCATAATGGCAATTCTATCTGGATCGGCTATGCCCTCATCAACTGACCATTGTACAGCATCAATTAAGTCATCATGCATCTTCCCGCCCCATTCTAAGTTACCGGCATTAATGAATTCTTTTCCGAATCCTGTTGACATTCGGAAATTAACGCTTAGAACTGCATATCCTCTATTAGCCAGCCACTGGTGTTGAGAATCATAACCCCAAATATCTCGACTCCATGGACCGCCATGTACCAGTAGTACCATAGGTAAAGGATCTCGAGGACGTAATTCCCCATTCTCATGACTATTCAATGGAAGTGTATAGTAGCTAACTAGGTTCAATCCATCACGAGATTCTATAACTGTAGGGTGCATCTTAGCAAGAGGTAATTCCTCTAGTTGCTGATTGTTAGTAAATAGAAATTCAGCTTTCTGTTTCACATGATTATATATGTAGTATTGTACTGGTCCATTATCTAAAATATATGCTACTATCCAATGTTTATCGTCAAGTGTCCTACTAACAATTTCTACATCACCATCGGCTATGGATTTCAAGTAAGTAAGATCCTGGAGTATTTCTTCATCAAGGACTCGCCAATGTTTACGGTCATAATAGAAAGCTACTGCCTGAACTGTTTTCTCAGTTGGATGGATTATCAGATCATCTATGTCAGCCGTCTCATTCTCAGCAAGCATGATTTTATCTTTGTTCTCGAGATTTAGCTGATATAGTGCAGCAGTATTTCGATCTCGACTATCAATAATATACATGTGATTTCCAGTTTTATCGAATCCAATAGGATCCGTAGTCAATGTATCTTCCATTGGAACTTTAAGAAAGAGATCCCATTCACTTTCATGATTAGGCTCATGAAGCTCATATCCTCCGTCAGCAGTCATACTATATGCAAACCGAATATCATAATTATCATCTACCATGTACCCTGCAAAACCCTCATTTTCTTCTATGAGTTGTCTGTGTCCACTTTCAATATTGACACGGTAGATATCATGTAATTCTGGAACACGATCATTGAGTGCAACTAGGATTTCGTATGGGAATTTAGGACTGACTCCTTGAACTTGTGCGTTAACTCCTTCAAGAGGCGTAAGATCTTTTGTTATATTAGTTCCTACATTTACACTGTATATTCGCCAATTTTCTTCGCCAGCCTTATCCTGAATATATATGATGTGCTCATTTGTATATGACCAGAAGTAGCGGTAGATCCCTCTATCTGTATCTGTAGTTACTGGTCTTGCAGATGTTGGATCTTCGATAGGGCCTACCCATACATTTAGAACATCATCAACTGGAGCGAGAAAACTAATTTTTGTACCATCAGGACTAAGCCTAACCGTTATTCGATCTGGATTCCCAAAGATTACCTTACGAGGTATAAGTTCTGTTTTCGCTCCTTGATATAATGTCCAACTGGAAATTATTAAGATGGCAAAAATCATAATCAGAATTGAAATTTTTGTAAGTTTACTCATTAACGATTATCACTTTATGAGCGCTCACTCAAATCACATTTTATGTAAGATAGTCTGGAGTTCTCCTCGCGTTCTTATACTCGATCTCGAGACTCTGTATTAATTTGGAAAATGTCTGGTCTTTTTTCATTATCGAATCAAGCTGTTTCCTGAAAAGATTACTCTCGATTCCGAGTTCATCCAAATCAACATTCAATCCTATCAAATCCTTGACCTTGAGCAAGAGTTGATGGGCCGTTCGAGGATCAACATCACCCACATATTCTGGAGCATGACCCCAAATACTCATTGTCGGAATTCCTTTCTTCTCACACTCATTGAGAATTAAACTATGAATGCTGCCAGGACCGCTATAATCAGCAGGTTGAATACTGCTACTCTTCATCTCTTCGACAAGTTTTGTAGTATTGGCTACTCCAGAAATAAATGGTTCAACAGTATGCGGGATACGATCAATTAGCCCTCCGAAAAGGCATATGCGATTGACTTTTCCTGAACTCATTACTTTGAATATTGAGTTAACATATCTTACCCAGTTTGTGTGTGGTTCCGTACCGATGAAGATCAATAAGTCATGAGAACTCTTTTTGTCTCTCCTAAAGTAGAACTCATTTATCGGTGGCGAATACTCTCTCATTAATCCATCCTTAATTGTGACTTGGGGTCTCTCGATTGTGAAATCGTAGTAAGGTTTAGGATCTATCTCCCCTATCTTTTCGGCTTTCAGGCTGTCCCGTAAATATTCAGCAGCATAAGTGGCTACCCTTTTAGCGTCTGGCCATCCGCTGAAAGCCATGACAACATTGGCGTTTCTAAGGGTAATTTTCTTAAGTATGATCAGATCCTCTTTAGTTACCATAACCCTATCAATTGCTCCTATTTACCTCGAAGCTTTAAAACCCTCTGTTAAAAAAAGCATAAATATTTAGGATATACGGATTCGAGAGTCACTAACTCTATGTGTTTTGAATGGCATGTTTAAAATAACATCAAAAGAAGCAGCTTTCATATCAGTTATGGCTGCGCTGATCTACGTTGCGACTTCTATAGCCATTCCAATGCCGCGACCATTGGGAGTATGGCATTTTGGTGACATAATGACCTTTATTGTAGGAATATTGTTTGGTCCAATCGTGGCACTTTTTGCCTCAGCGATAGGGCCAACTCTATTTGATATTTGGAATCCACTACATGGTAGCGCATATGTGGTATATGCTCCTGCTACTCTAATAATACGCGGATTGATGGGATGGATCCTTGGAAGCTTACGAGCCGTCTTTAAAGATAAACGGCAAATCTCAGAGATTGTTGCAATGGTAGTAGCCGTTACAGTGAAAAATTTCGGATACTTTTTCTACGATTACTATCTTTATGGTCCTGTAGCGTACTTAGATTTAGTAACCTTCTTCCCAGCGGATGCACTATATATCTTGGTGACTATTCCTCTGCTGAAAACCCTTCGAAGACTCATAAATAGAGATTATATTATCCCCATCGGTAGGAGAGAATGACCATATGATCATAGATTCACACACCCATATCGGTAAATTTCCTCTTTTTAATGTCGAATCTAGCGCAGAGAGTCTCATATCTGTAATGGATGAATGGAAAATCAGTACATCAATAACCTTCAGTTTGCCAAATAGACTAACTTTAGAAGGCGTTAGAAAATTTCCTGATAGATTTGCAGGTTTAGTTTGGATTAATCCGCATAAGGGTCAGAAAGCAATAGAGGAAATTGATTTAGCAATCACAGAGTGGGGATTCAAAGGTATAAAGATGCATCCTCTAATAGATTCATATCTAGTTGATCAAGAGATAGTGTTTCCAATAATGGATCTCGCAAAGAAGCACCGCGTGCCCGTTCTAATCCATTGTGGACATCCACCTTGGTCATTACCCTGGCATTTTGCTAAACTTGCTGATGTATATCCTGATGTGACTATTATTATGGCTCATATGGGTCATGGCCATATCGTCTACATTAATGGAGCAATTGACGTAGCCTCAGCTCATGAAAATATAATCTTAGAAACCTCAGGGATGCCTATGCATAGCAAGATAAAAGAAGCCACCGAGAGAGTAGGTGTAAATAGGGTAATCTTCGGTTCTGATTTCCCATTCGGTCATCCATCATTTGAAATACAACAGGTAAAAGTCTCAGGATTAAGCAGAGACCAAGTTGATCTTATCTTAGGAGAAAACACAAAAACAATCTTTAAATTATGAAAATTAGCAGAAAATTGATTAAATCGAATATTTATGGCACGAATTGTGAGTTGAGAAAGCTAATTAAATAAACAATTCAAGGTTAATGTTATGGACAATAGAGATGTTATTCAAAAAGCCAAAAAAGACGAAATTCGATTCGTAAGTTTACAGTTTACCGATCTACTTGGTGTTATTAAAGAAGTCATAATTCCAGTAAAAGGACTAAAAGAGGCCCTATCTAATGGAGTCTGGTTCGATGGGTCTTCAATAGAAGGATTTGCCAGAATCCAAGAAAGTGACCTTTTCTTGAAACCAGATCTATCCACCTACTCAGTCGTCCCTTGGCTTGGAGAAAATGGCAAAACAGCTAGGATGATATGTGATATTTTCAGGCCAGATGGTAATCCGTTTGAAGGTGATCCAAGATTTGTTCTCAAGAAAGCAATTGAAGAAGCAATCGAGTTGGGATTTCAATATAATGTAGGACCAGAACCAGAATTCTACATTTTCAATAAGGAAGAGGTTGAAAGAAGATATCCTATAGATTACGGCGGATACTTTGATCTATCATCCTATGAAGGGTATAAATCGATAAAAGAAATAGTCACTGCACTTGAAAGTTTTGGGATTAATGTAGAAACATCCCATCATGAAGTTGGTCGAGGACAATACGAAGTTGATTTCAATTATGGTCCAGCCTTAGAGATTGCCGACAAACTTCTAACTTTAAAATATACAGTGAAGAAGATAGCGCAAATGCAAGGTTTGCACGCAACTTTTATGCCAAAACCAATTATGGCGGCTGCAGGATCAGGAATGCACATTCATCAAAGCCTATTTGATATCAAGAAAAAGAAGAATGCCTTTTATGATAACGACGATCGGTATAAATTATCAAAAGTAGCCTACAGTTTCATCGCGGGACAAATGAAATTTATCAAAGGTATGTGCGCCATTCTCTGTCCAACAGTAAATTCTTACAAGAGATTAGTATCTGGGTTTGAAGCGCCAGTATATGTTACTTGGGCAAGCATGAATAGATCAGCACTCATAAGAGTTCCTAGATGGTTTGAACGAAAACCGGAATCAGCGAGAGTAGAATTAAGATGCCCTGATCCAACATGCAATCCATATCTGACATTCGCTGTAATGTTAAAGACAGCTCTTGAAGGGATAAAACAAAACTTGAAACCTCCTGAACCAGTAGAAGAAAATGTATATCAGTTCGACGATGAAAGTTTAGCCCAGAAACAAATTGAAGTCTTACCCACATCATTGCAAGAGGCATTAAATTACTCAAAAGACACAGATGTCATTAGAAAAGTATTGGGCAGCCATCTTTTTGAAAGATATATGGCGATAAAAACGAAAGAATGGAACGAATTTAAAACTCAAGTAACAGTATGGGAAATAGAGAAATATTTGGACATCTACTAAAAGCGTAACGCGTGCGTGGGTACAAGGCACGAGCTAGCTAGCTATTTAGCATCTTTTACTGTTAAGATGGCAGTAAGCAAATCATCAATAGTCATTCCTGTAACAGTTAGTCCAATATTATTAAATCCTGCAAGAATTCTCTGCTGTAAATCCTCTTTATTTAGTGATGCTCCGTTTATTGATCGCTCAAGTTTTTCTATTGCTCCAATGTGTGGGTCGGTGAAGAAATCTCCTGAGATTGATATTTCATTTATGTGATCGTCTACTGTTTCCATCGTTATTCGGATGAGTTTTTTAGCCTTGTAAACTCCCTCACAAATATTCACTCCCTCTTTTACTTTGATTTTCCGTGATCTAGAAGCTTGAAAGAGGTTCTCATGACTCATATCCTTCATGAATATCCAGCTTTTCTTTTGTCGTTCCTTAAGGAATTCATCAAGATATTCTCTTTCAATAGCGGAGAGTTCTTGCTTTTCAATCGTGGCTCCAATTTGTGTTTCAAATTCTTTGATTAGATTCTGTTTCACTTCATCTCTCGATGGGGGGTCTCCAAGTTCGAGGCGCAGAGATGTCATCCACTCTGATAATGACTTTTGTAATTTATCCCGAAATTTTTCATCTGGTACTTTAAGGACTCTTATCATCAATTCGGTTGGAAGGTCAAGTAGTATGTCTCCAGCCAGAACCATAGATTCTCCTATAGACACCCCTCCATTACCTGAAATCTTCCTGTCTCTCGCAACTATATCGTTGATCGGTCTATACTCGGCCTTGACACCGAATCCTCTTAATGTTGATGCTACTATGGAAAGATATTTTCGATAAAAATCTTTGATATCGACTGGACACTCTTGACTTTTTTTCCTAACTATGAAAAAGTAGTCCTGTTCCCAAGGGCCATCAAGTATAGTTCCGCCACCTATTGATCTTCTGATGACGGGAAATTTCTCCTGTTGTACGAAGTTAAGGTCAACCTCTTTCTCTACAATTTGGTGAAATCCTACATTTACAAAGGGTTCAGTGGGATGATTGAGAATTAAGGTGTTTTCTAAGTTATGTTTTTCTTGAGCTTTTACCACTGCCTCATATAAGCTCGTCATTGCAAATCCATCTACGGCTCCCAGATCAAGTAATCTCCATGTCATACTTATTCACGCTCTAAATTTTATTGGCTGACAAACTATCTTAGTGATAGATTATGTTTCTCTCAATTTTTCAAATCAAATCATTCTGCTTATCGAGACATGCTTTGAAGTGCGTGTTAAGTGGATTTGTTTTTTTTATAGTTTTGGCTTGAATCTTCTCAAGAGAAGAGAGTTAGTGACTACCGAAACTGAGCTAAATGCCATTGCTACAGCAGCAAATATTGGATTTAATAAAATACCAAAAATTGGGTAAAGAGCGCCCGCACCTACAGGTATGAGTGCTGAATTGTAGAAGAATGCCCAGAATAGATTCTGCTTTATTTTGCTAACTGTCTTTTGGCTTAATTGAATAGAGGCGACAACATCGCGTAGGTCATCCTTTATCAGTACTATGCCTCCAGTTTCCATGGCTACATCGCTACCACTGCCAATGGCGATGCCGACGTCTGCCTGAGCTAAAGCTGGGGCATCATTGATTCCATCGCCGACCATCCCGACGAACTTTCCTTCTTCTTGAAGTTTTTTTATCTCATTTGCTTTATCGGCTGGTAGCACCTCAGCCAGAATACTGATAACGCCGATTTTTTTAGCTATTGTATCCGCTGTTCTCTTGTTATCTCCTGTAAGCATGACGACCTCAAGCCCCATATTCTGCAATTGTTTGATCGCCTCAACTGAATGTTCTTTCAAAGTATCTGCTACCGCGATTATTCCCAATGCCTTACTGTCTATTGCTGTGATCATTGCAGTTTTTCCTTCATGTTCTAGTTGACTGACTTGGTTCTCTAAAGAGTCAATAGATATTGTATTATCGATCATCAGTTTACGATTTCCAACAAGAATTTCTTTATCATGGACATTCGCTTTGACACCATGTCCTGGTATTATGTTAAAGTTCTCTAACTTTGGAATTACAAATCCTCTCTCTTCAACGACCTTGACAATTGCTTGGCCCAGAGGATGTTCAGATCCCTTTTCAGCACCTGCCGCGAGTGTTAGAAGTTTATTTTTATCGAAAGTTTCTACTGTGATCACATCTGTTACTGATGGCTTGCCCTTGGTTAGAGTACCTGTCTTGTCAAACACTATTGTGGTCAGTTTTCGTGTCTTCTCAAGATTATCTCCACCTTTAATTAGTAGACCATTCTCAGCGCCTTTCCCTGTTCCAACCATTATGGCTGTAGGAGTTGCTATTCCGAGAGCGCATGGACATGCGACTATTAGAACTGCTATGAAGATTGTTAATGCAAATGTGAAGGATTTCGATCCTAAAAAGTACCAAGATGTAGATGCGAATATTGCTATGAGAATAACTGCAGGTACAAAATATGCAGATACTTGATCTGCTAATCTTTGACTGGGAGCGGTAGACTGTTGAGCTTCTTCGACTAATCTAATTATTTTAGAAAGGGTACTGTCTTGACCAAGTTTGGTGGCCTTGACTTTGATCAAACCCTCTTTGTTGATAGTGGCGCCAATGACCTCATTACCGGCATCTTTCTCTGCTGGGATGCTTTCGCCAGTAATCATTTTTTCATCAATTGAGGCATGGCCTTCAATAATGATTCCATCTACAGGTATTTTTTCTCCAGAACGGACTATCACAATATCGTTTTTCTTTACTCTCTCTACGGGAATCTCTAGTTCCTTGCTTTCTCGAATCACTTTTGCCAGCATAGGCTGAAGGTCCATCAGTTTTCTGACGGCCTCGGATGTTTTTCCTTTGGCAATGTCTTCAAGTAGTTTCCCAACTAAAATCAGAGAAATTATCAGTGCAGCGGTATCATAGTAAACCTTCCCTTCTAGGAAAATACTTGGCATAAAGGTTACTATGGTGCTATATATCCAAGCTGCAGATGTACCAACCGCAATGAGGGTGTCCATGTTAGCGGTGAATTTTTTTAGTGCACCTATTGCTCCTTTGTAGAATCTCAATCCTACTATAAATTGTACGGGTGTGGCAAGAAGAAAAAGTAATATGTTGTTTGAAATGGTTGGGAGGATTGGATAGAACGAGAAGACAAATGTTGGTATGCTAAGTGCTAAGCTGAAGACTATTAGACGCTTCAGATTTCGAAGCTCTACTTCTGGCGCCTCAAACGTGCGAAGACATGTTTCACTGCAGAAGTAGTATGGTTCATCATGAATTTTCGTTTTAAAAGGTGGATTCTTCTCGTCAACGTACATTCCGCAAATAGGATCTTTTGCCATATCTGAAACGCCTTTTTCGAAGATTCAAGATTTAGTTGAAAATTATCTTTAATGACTTTAAATATAACGTTGTTATAAATATATCTGACTTTTTAATTTATGAAAATGAAGAATCTCTGTAAATAGAAAAAAATAGATCCTTTTTGACTTACAGTTTGTAGTAGCATGTTTATTGAGAGGCTAAATCGTTTAATAAGAGAATATAAGTTCAAAGTGCCAAAAATGTTTGAATTTGATTACTTCTATCGTTGGGATCTAGTTATTGCAGGAATTCTTGTATTTTCCATTTTCTTAATCTCTTTATCGTTTAAAACTAAATATGAAAAAAGGTCAGGTGGTCTATACTTTAGTTTTATAGTATCGTTATTCGCTGAGATGTATGGTATTCCCTTAACCATCTACTTGTTCTCGACTTACTTGGGTGGAATGCCAGATACCTATTGGAAGGGGCATATGTTAGGCTTACCAGGATTCGTAATTGGCTCTATTATTTCTGGTATAGGAGTCTATCTGATTGTTATTGGTTGGAAAAAAGTATATGCCGCAAAAGGTGAGTTTGTTGATTATGGTATATATAGCCGTATAAGGCACCCACAATATCTTGGATTCATCCTTTTTACTTTAGGATGGTTGATTCATTGGCCGACAATTTTCACTGCAATACTTTGGCCAATAATGACTTTATCATATTACAAATTAGCTAAAGATGAAGAAAAGTATCTCAAATCAAAACTTGGAATAACATATGATGCCTATTCTAAGAAAGTACCGATGTTTGTTCCGAGATTGAGTTGATTGATAAAAAGAAAAGAGAGAAATTCTTAATCTGAATATTTTGATAATTATTCAGGGATATCCAGATCTATTGAATCTCCAGGAAACGTCTTTCCACATATGGCAGATTCATGACAAGGGAGTAAGTGTTTGGGACTCTTAAGGAGTCCACGGATCTTCCAGATACTCCGATACCAAGCATAATGGTCATATAGAATTGTAGAGGGAACTCCTAATGGTCCATATTGTTCTGGGGCTGGAGTTATTTTATGACGTTTTCCAGTTAAGTCTACCATTGAAGACATCTTGGGGAACAGGTTTTGATATATGTTGATGATATCGCCAGGAATCACGTATACGCCATCGGAAGTATTTACTCCAACGGTTAATCCGCCTATTGTGTGCCCTGGTGTATGATAAAGATGAATACCCTCTGTGAATTCGGTATCTCCAGTAACTCTCAGACAACGGAATTTCTTGAGATATGGAATAACCTCAGGATCAAAATCTTTTCTGATCCTCATTGAAGGAAGGGGATTCAGTAATTCTGCCCATTCATCATAATGAAAAACATGTAATGCTTTTGGGAATAGATGGCAATTACCCGCATGATCATTATGCAAATGTGTGTATATCACTGTTTCAATTTCCTCTGGCTGAGTATCGTTTTTCTTAAGTGATTCAAGGAGAAATTTCTCCCCTCCCTTTGCAGGCAATCCCGCCCAAGCCTTTCCATCAATTATGAATCGAGAATTCATTCCAGTATCTACAAGTATCTTCTTAGATTTTGAAACAAGAAGGAATGCGAGATAAGGACCATTTATTTGTAAGTCTGTATCAAGACCAAATGTCGAAACTCCTTTGGGACATATTATGTCTCCCACATACAATACGTGAATTTTCCAATCCATTTCATTCAACCCACTATTGCGAAGATACTTTAATGATGTATTCTAATATTTTGTGGTAATCACAATCACAAAATGAATAATGAGCCTATTTATGATTCATTCTAATATCATATTCTAATACAATTGAATAAATATGAAATAAATAATGGCAATGAATAAATTACATGCATATCTGAAAGCACATAAAACGAATAATTAGTGTATTCGCACTCTTTAGGAATATTTGGAAGCAAGATGAAAAATTGAAAAAGTATCTAGAGAAATTTAGATTTTACCTCCGATTAACTGGCGTCTCAGCTATATCTCGAAGATACTTTGTAATGAATGCTTTTGATGGCGCATTAACTGCTTTAGGAGTGATCATAGGAGCTTGGACTTCTGGTCCGGTTCAACCTAAAACAATCATTGGAGCTGGATTGGGAGTAAGTCTGGCTATGGGCATTTCAGGATTTTCAGGTACCTATTTTGCAGAGAGGGCGGAGCGGCTCAAAAAATTGGAAGAATTAGAAAAATCTCTACTTATGGACTTGGATAATTCAGTTCATGTGAAAGCACAAAGAACAGCTATGATTTGGGCTGCCCTAGTTGATGCTCTATCTCCTTCTCTAGCAGCTGTAATCGCTATATTACCCTTCATTTTTGCACATTATGGTTTAATATCGATAAATGATGCGGTAATAATTTCATTTCTGCTTATTTTGTTGGTCTTATTTATGATTGGAGTATATTTAGGGAAAATATCGAGAGAGCGAGTAATAATCTCAGGTATTCGTATAATGATCGTGGGTATAATTACGGCTGCAATCATAATGCTATTGGGGAATATGTGATTCTATAGCTCGAGTTAACCTATACTTAAAATAAGAGTATCTTAGCAGATTAAGACTGGAGAAATTTTAAGAAAATGGATGATAATTTGTTTGAACCGCCGACGATAAAGAAAGTCGTCTTAGATGTGTTAAAACCACATCAACCTGCAATACCTGAATTTGCTTCAAGTATTGTAAGTTGTAATGGTGCGAATCGTGTAAATGTCTCCTTGGCAGAGATTGATCAGAATACTGAGAGCATTAAAGTTCTGGTTGAAGGAAGTGATATCAACCTAGAAACCATTAGAGCCTGTATAGAAGAGATGGGAGCCACAATACATAGCGTCGACGAAGTTGAGGTTGCGAGAAAAGTCTAGAGTAGGTCATCCGTCGGTTCTAGATAGAAAAAGTAGATTTGTTCTGGATAAGTTACAAGAGACTTATCAAGACACCTGTGTGAACAATCAAATTGTAAACTGTTAGCACAGTCAAACATAGCCTTATGAATGATTTTTTAGAGACTTCCACAAAAACATCCTACATGAAAAAAATCCCTGTTACGCTGATTAAAGGTACTCTAATTGGAGTGGCCAATATGATACCGGGCGTCTCAGGTGGAACCATGGCGGTAATCCTTGGCATCTACGATCAACTAATAGAATCTATTAGCCAATTATTAGGTTCTCCATCCAAATGGCGGCAACATGCTAGATTCTTAATCACTCTAGCAATAGGAGCAGTAATCGGGATCGTTCTATTTGCAAGGTTGATCGAATGGGTGCTGGTGAAGCATGAACAATTGGCACTTCTGTTTTTCATGGGCCTTATCTTTGGTTCCATTCCTTTCATAATAGCACACTCGCGTCTAAAGGGCCTCGGAATGAAGGAAATATTGACTATAGGAGTTAGCCTAATCCTAGTCCTTATTCTTGGTATGTTTAGATCTACTGAACCTTTCTTGGGGACTTACTTACAAGATTTTACTCCTCTAATTCTATTTTTGGTAAGCATAGCGGCTGGGGGCGCAATGATTGTGCCAGGTGTCAGTGGGTCCCTCGTATTTCTTCTGTTCAACCAATATACTTTTTTGGTGGAGGCGGTTAACGATATTGTTTTAGGGTCTATCGCAATAATTGTTCTCGGGGGCATTCTGGGAGTTTTTGTATTTGCTAAGATAATCCATTACGCCCTAACGCGTTGGTTTTCTATAACACATTGTGCCATAATTGGACTGGTGGGTGGCTCTATTATAGTCCTCTTTAAAGGCTTTCCTCCTAACATTCAAGGCACTCTGTTTGGAGTTGCCTTTTTCCTCTTGGGTACAATTCTCTCTGTTATTGCCTACCGCCGCAGGAGCTGATCAATAAAGTGCGCGCTAATCGCTATATCGTTGGAAATAACACGTTTTAGATTGACATGTTATTTGAGGGATGACATCTCAAGCCAGATCAATATGTAGCATCGAATTAAAGTGTGAGAAAGAAGAGTAATAACATATATAATACTCAATTGAGTTAAATAAATAAATCTGGTGTATTTCTAATTGAGTGAAGATAAAATCAGCCGACGTAAATATCTAAAATATGCTGGTGCCGCAGTTGGTATCGGTGCGATTGCCGCTGCAGGATACGGAATATCCCAATACTATCAAACTCCCGCTCCACCCACAAGCCCAACCACAAGCCCAACAACTACGCCAACTTCAACACCTTCAACTGGGAAGAAGAAAGTAAAAATTGGGGGAAGCAAACCATTAACAGGAATTGAGGCCTTACCCGGTAGGGCCGAAAATAATGGAAACGAACTTTGGGCTAAGCTAGTCAATGAAGCTGGTGGAATAAAAGCTGGAGACGGAAACACATACGAAGTTGAACTAATACTTTATAATGATGAATCCAAGCCTGAAAATGTACCGAGACTCTATGAAAAACTGATTACAGAAGATAAAGTGGACATATTATTAGGGCCTGCATGGGGACCCCTCGGCATGGCGACGGTTCCTATGGTTGAGAAATATCGTAAATTCGAAGTATATGGCACATGCTCTTTTGATCCAAGAGATTATAGAGATTGGAAATACATCGTTCACACTATCACTAATGGACCAGGATATATGGCAGCAATCATAGATATGATCTTGGAAAGAGTCCTGCCATATGATCCTGAAGCTAAAAATATTGCAATAATTCATGGTGACGATGCATTCCGAAATACTGTAGGCTCATATGGCAAGACATATGCTGAGGAAAAAGGCTTCAACGTAATCTTTTATGATACATTTACCTATCCTACAACTGATCTCACACCTCTATTAAGTAAAGCAAAGGCAGCCAAACCAGCAATATTTCTTAATGGCGGATCCTACAACGATGCTATCCTACTCATGAATCAAATGAGAGAACTTGATTTTAATATCAAACTTATCTGGGCTGGTACTGGCGTAGTTTATCCAGACTTCTACGAGACTCTCGGGAAGTTTGCTGAAGGTTCAGTAACTTGTACCCAATGGGAAAAAGGTATGATTTATCCACAGGATTATGGGCCGAGTCATGACGAATTTATTGACGCATACCAGAAAGATTATGGAGATATACCTGACTATGTGGTGGCAACTGGATATCAACAGGGATTGGTTATTCAGAGGGCTATGGAGTTATGTGACGACCCACTCAACTCAGATGCCATGAGGAAAGTTGCAGGCGAGATGGAGATGACAACTTTCTATGGTAAATACAAAGTTGATCCAGTAACAGGGTGGCAGACAGGTCATAAGATGGGTGTTGTACAGTGGCAGAACGGCCAGAAAGCAGTTGTTTGGCCTATGGAAGCTAACCCTGTAGAGCTATGGTATCCTCTACCACCTTGGTCTGAAATGTAAAACTCTAAATAAGAAAGATCAATCAAAAGGAGCTGGTTATCAGCTCTTCTTTTTTTCTTAAAATAATATCTTAACTAATTTTTTCTTCCTCAAGAGCTTTTACTATAACGCTCATTAGCGTGCACGTTTTCATCCATACGATCTATATTCTTTATTTAGATGTTTTGAAGAAGTGCGAGTTAGTTTTATATGGATTCAATCACGTCAAGATGGTATTTCATCAATAAGGTCAACACGCAATAAATAAGGGAAGAAAATCGAATGGGTCAACGTAGTAAACAAAATCTCTCGCTACTTAATCGTCTTTTGACCTTTTGGATATTCTTGGCAATGGCTATAGGTGTCAGTATTGGCGCCGTCTTTCCAGAGATCGCAGAAATACTTGATACTTTAAGAATAGATTCCATATCTCTTCCTATTGCTATTGGTCTTTTGTGGATGATGTATCCTCCGCTTGCCAAAGTGAAATATGAGGAACTTTCGAAGATAAAAAAAGCATGGAAAATGTTCAGTGTTTCGATAATTCAGAACTGGCTCATTGGCCCGTTTTTGATGTTTGGGTTAGCCTGGCTTTTCTTACCCGATATGCCAGAATATAGAGTAGGAATAATACTTGTAGGTTTGGCTCGATGTATTGCGATGGTTTTAATATGGAATATGCTAGCGGAGGGAGATAACGAATATTGTGCTGTTCTGGTCGCTTTAAATTCCATTTTCCAAATAGCATTGTACTCAGTATATGCTTGGTTCTTCATCACTCTGATGTCATCTTGGGTCTCTCAAGGATCTGGAGTGGTGGTAAATATTTCAATATGGGAGATCGCTCGAACCACCTTCATCTTTCTAGGAATTCCATTCATTGCTGGAATCGTAACTAGGTTTGTTTTGATCAGTAAGAAAGGAAAAGAATGGTATGATGGACCATTCATGGATAAACTATCTCCTACGGCTTTGATAGGTTTGCTATTTACGATAGTTGTAATGTTCTCTTTGAAAGGGGAATATATCCTAGCACTTCCCTTAGATGTTGTACGTATTGCAATGCCACTTGTTAGCTATTTTCTTATCATGTTCGCCATCTCTTTTGCTATATCATGGGCTTTAAAATTCACATATCCTGAAACAGCAACGCTCTCATTTACTGCAGCAAGCAACAACTTTGAATTAGCAATAGCTGTGGCAATAGGCGTTTTTGGAATCAACTCAAGTGAAGCTTTCGCGACTGTCATTGGACCTCTAGTGGAGGTGCCAGTATTAATTAGCTTAGTCAACGTATCATTATGGGCCAAAAAACGGTTCTTTACAGATCGCCTAATTCCAGCGATCCGTGCTTAGTATTAGTTAGTGGACCGGCTAGCTAGTAATTAGAATTAAATCAATTGATTATAGCTGATAGATAGTTAAAAGAAAATGTTCGGTCTAAACAATTAGCTAGCACGCGCTATAACTGCAATAGTGGCCACTACAATTGCTATTATAGCAATATTAATTGTGGTCAGGGCTGAGCGGAAAAGAAAAAAAACTTGAGATAAAAGCTCAAGATTTGAGATAATCTATTATCTCTGTAATTTCGTCAGGGGTTAGTATATTCTTAAATGATGGATGCTCGACGTCCCCATTCTCCAGAATTGATCTGTTGGCGTTACTTGCTGAAAGAGCGGGTGCTGTATCGCCGACTCCTTTTGCTCCGTGACAGTCCATACAATTCTTTTTGTAAAGGCTTTTACCATCTATTACTGCTATTGGCGTTTCTTTTTTGGTCTCTGGAGTAATAGGTGTCTCTTTTTTAGCTTCTGGAGTAGTTTCTTGTTTGACTTCAGGGGTAGTAGGTTTAGTCTCCGGAGTTGTAGCTGGAGATATTGGAGTTTGACTATAATACAAACCTCCACCTACTGCAATAATTATGACTACAGTTATTGCAACAATAACTAATCGAGATACCAAATCATATAACCCTGAAGGGGTTGAAACATCTGGCTAATAAAAGTTATCTAGTTATGCTAAACTATGTGGTTATTACATATCTAAGCGCGCGCTATTTTTTCAATCCGAATATTTTGGATGTGATTTTTTTAATATTTCAGTATCGCCATTTTCAACTGCTTTTTGAAGATTAATCACTGGATTCTGTAGTACTTTATAGCGTGCGCTACTAAAAATACAAAGCGTGTTTTGAAAATACTCTATTAAAAGACTCCTGTCAACAGTCAACGGGTGTTATCCTTATTTCACTCAAGGACTTGATTTCAATCTTAAAATCAAGATTCTTTTCCAAGCTGTCCCCGCTCAATGAAAGCCGTATTCTAAATGGTGGGCAGGGTATCGCTAGTTGATAGCGGAGTCCTGTGCAAAAGTAGACATAGTTCTGATTCGAAAGTGCATAAAGCAAATTCAATTGTTGTGCGTTTTCTTCACCGTGTCTGATTTCAGTTTGAGTAGGATTTTTCTCAAGGTATCCGTTTACCTTCTCAACGTATTCTCCAAGTGAACTTGAATGAATCTGCAAATCCGCTCTCTGAGCATCTCGAAACGGGCGCTCCCATCTCAAATACTCAGGTTTTTCAGAAATGTCCTTCGCTCCAATTATTTTTATCTTAGCCTCACAATTTTTGGAAGCCTCACTAAATGCCATCCAACGTATGCCGTTGTTAACAACTTTTAGATTAAGTAAGATCAATTTGAATCTGTAATCTCTGTTTCCCCATGCTTCCTTTGTGTTTGCGATGGCAAAAGGCGAGAATATTTCAACGGGTTTGACCTCAACAGTCTTACCTAAAAAGAAAGCGCGCGCTATAAAATAGCTGAGTTTTGGCTTATTTGGTCATAGATATTCATCAAATAGTCTTCACAAACCTCGCTAGATCATAATACCAGCTAAAATAACTAATACGGATGATTGATGAGACTAATGACAATTAGCGTGCGCGCAAATACTTATTGTTCAATAGACACCAATACAATCTGAATGTGGTGATGTTTCATGATAGAAAATGTGAAGACAGATACTATAGAAGTTATGCTTGACGCCATGCCCGTTGAGATATCATTTATCGATGAGAATGACCAGGTCAAATATTTCAACAAGAATGGAAATAGAATATTCCCAAGACCTAGAAGCATAGTAGGTAAGAAAGTTCAGCAATGCCATCCTGCCGAGAGCATTCACATTGTAGAGAAATTATTTCGAGATTTCAGAAATAAGAAAAGGAAGAACGCCATTTTTTGGATAGATCTTAAAGGTAGAAAGATACTTATTAGATATTTTCCAGTTTGGGATAAAGAAGGAAATTACAAGGGTTGCTTGGAGGTTTCTGAAGACATCACTGACGTGCAGAAACTCAAAGGTGAAAAGAGACTTTTAGATGAATACTCTTGAAACGTCTCACAAAATCAAGTCTACTGGAAACAACAAGACAAGATTATAGCCTGTGATATTTCTTAATCACCTTCAACTATAATCCTAGTCCTGCAAATATCAAAATTAATGGAAGTATTATCATTAAGATTGCCCAAGCAAACCCTATCTTCGTTACTTGAAATCTGCCAATAGTCTTCGTATATCTTTCTGCTATTCCAAGTATTGCTAGTATCAGCAACATGGCGTTGAAGATGATTGTGGATGCTTCAAGTTCAATTGGTAAGTATTGTGTGAATCCTTCTTGGTGATGCCACCTACCAACGAAGAATATCAAAGGCATATGTGCTAGCCCCAAATATGCAAAGTTTATGATATGTACTTTAAGCCAAGCTCTCAATCTTGTACTAGGAGCAATAATCTCTGTTTTTCTTATTTTCTCTATAAAGTATAGCATGATTGTTATTGCTAACATTATTGCTGCAGCCAGTGTGGCAGAGTACCAGGACCAATAAGCCATCTCAGTTGGTACTATTAGGAAAGCGGCAATAACTGCTGCTAGTCTACAGGAAGTTTTTCTAATGTAATATGCTAGTCCTACTGTTATGAATATGAGTGCAAAAGCATAATTATGGCCCCATCTTGGATCAAGCAAGAACCAAAAATAAAGCGGGCCTCCCCAGATTATTAGCCATAATATGCCTTGTAATAAGACGCCGAATCCTGTTGTTGTAAATCTATCTATTGTAGAGTTCATTTCAGACATCTCTTAATTTAATCACAACTACATTTTCTTTTCTTATTGTAAATAGATTTTTTTGTAATTATCAATGAGAGTAAGATATTTCTCATGTACGCCTATTCCTATTTTCTCTTTTTCAACTTCATCAAATTTTTTTAATAATTCTTTCTTTTTTTCTTCTGAGAGATTTGAATCTGCTATTAGGTAGGCTTTATCATCCTCTTTTTCGATGTGTTCCCTTAACAATTCTATATAGTCTCGACCATTTTCTGTTATCTTATATGAGGCGACCTTATCTCCTGTTTTGTATTTTGCGATTCCATCCGCCATACCCTTAACGTAATCTCGTCCTAGGAAATGTTCCAGCCATAATGCATAGAATATGTTTTCTTCATCTGGTGTCCCCTTATTTGGGATACCTGCTTCTTCAACGGCTTGGAAAAGTAGGTCTTCTTCTTTTCCATGATGGCATTTATCTGCAAATATTCTAATGAAATCTATTAGTTCCTCAGCATGTTCAATATCCACTGTTTCTCCATAATCCAGCTTATCACATATCTTTTCTAGAATCCTTAAGGCATCCTTTATGACCTTATGTTCATCCACCAGCTGTTCCGTTGAAGAGATCAATGTACTCAGCTTCTAGTTGATCTCGGTATCAGACTTAATATGTTTACTAGCGCGCGCTAAAATGGTGCGGGGAGTGGGATTCGCGCACCAATTTACCAGTATATTCTATCCAAGCGTAGGTATGGATAAATTTTCGTGACGACTCACGCGCTTGGCCTATTGGTCATAGATATTCACCAACAGCCGCGCGCGCTAAAAAGAAGAGAGGAAGGTCTGCCTATACATGAGATCTGTGCTGCATCCCAGATAATTTGAAGAACCTTCTACAACTGGTGGAGGGGGTATGTGAATTGGAAGGGTTGAATACGAGATCAAGCACCAATAATCATCCACATGGTAAGCTTGTGCACTATTTTTCTAAATTAGTATTTTCAGTCTTGTATACATTATAAGCTGTTGAACGAGGTATCGAATTTAAATTTGCGTATTTTTTACCTATCATGGTCTGCAGGACAATTGTCCAGGCTCCAATATATAACCGGGGCATCCGCTATGTTTTTTCCTTTCAATAGATCAGGAAGTAATACTAAGATAGGATCAAATGTTGGCCCTCTAATTTTAGCTCTATAAGGTTTATTTGAACCGTCACTTATCATATGAAAACATAGTTCTCCACGTGCACTTTCTACACAATGTATGGATTCTCCCTCCGGTATCGAGTTAAATGGTCCAACCTTGGTTCCATCTTTTATACTACTTTCTCTGATTTTTCCTTTGGGCAGTTTAGATAAAGCCTGTTCTATCAGATTGAGGCTTTCTTCGATTTCTATTCTTCTACACAAAGCTCTATGATATACATCGCCTTCTATAAATCTAGGAACTTTAAAGTCCAGTTCCTCATAAGCTTCATAAGGCACACTTTTTCTTATGTCGAAATCAGTCCCCGAAGCTCTCAAATTCGGACCAGTAACGTCATACTCTTCAGTCATTTCTTTTGTAATTCTTCCAATGTTTTTTGTTCTTTCTATAAACGTGATGTTCTCAAAGGTAAGTTCATCATATATTTCTAACCGATTTCGCATGAACTCTGTCATTTCTTCAACCAATTTTTCGAAGCTAGGCGGCAAGTCGTTACGAACTCCCCCTAACGTGTTATAGATATTGTATATTCTAGCACCTGTCATTTCATCTAAGATCTTCAAAATTCTTTCTCTATCTCCCCAAGAAATCATTTTCATAGTATCTAATCCCATCGAATAGCACAATAAACCCAAATTAAGCAGATGACTCTGAATTCTAGACAGTTCGGCTTGGATTGTTCGTAAATATTTTGCCTTTTTAGGTACTTGAATTCCTGCTAGTTTTTCTACGGCTCCCACATATGCCAACTCGTAACTGGCTCCATCGAGTACGCATATTCGCTGTACGAGCATTATGTTCTGTAACCACGTCCTATATTCCATTAGCTTTTCGAATCCTCTATGTAGATAACCTGGATAGACTTTCGCTTCGGCGATACTCTCTCCCTCTACTCTTATCCCCATGTGAAAGTTGCCTGAAGCTGGATGTTGGGGGCCAAACGGAACAAAAAAATCCTCTTTTCCTACCTCGTGTTCATCTTCAATCATTTGGACTTGGAAATCTTTTTGCAGATTAACTTCCTCTTCTTTTCCTGAATATCCGGCTTGAATGGCATGTATTGCTTCAACAATAGCATGACCGATGGGTTCAGGCCTTGGTGGACAGCCCGCAATCCATATGTCGATCGGTATATAATCATCAATCCGTTTTATCGTATTATAACTATCCCAGTAGGTTCCGCCGCTCATTGGACAATTTCCAAGTGCAATGACATATTTTGGTAGAGGCATTTGTTGATACACTCTAATTATCCTCTTCACGGTCTTGATGGTAACGTATCCTCCAACTAACAGTACATCCGCATGCCTAGGCGAATTGGCCACGATTAAACCAAATCTTTCCATATCAAAACCACTACTCACCCATGGTATAGCCTCCAAAAAACAGCAACCTGTAAAATAGTTCATAATCCATAGACTTCTTGAGCGGGCCCAATCATTAATTCCTTGAATTTTCGGTTTAGCAGTAGTTTCTGGCTTAGGTGGTTCGGCAAGCTTTTCTGGAGAATAGATTAAATGTTTTTTATCCATTACAACTAGCATTGGAAAGTTTGTAAATTGAAGTGCGTTACGTGGGCAATAGTCTACACACAATCCACAGAAACAACATTTTTGATAATCTAATTGAGGTTGAAGAATAACTTTTCCATCTTTTTCTCGTTTAACCATTTCTATTGCTATGTTTGGACATATTTTTGCACATAAACTGCAACCGATGCATTCTTTTGGGTCAAATATGTGTCTTCCCCTTGATTTCATTGATATAGGCATCTCAGGAGGAAAGTTGTACGTAATTGGTTTCTTGATGAATAATTTAGCTACGGCTTGAAGAGGATTAGTAAAACTAGCTAATTTTTTTGGCATCTAATATCCCCTCGGCTGATGTGTTCTTTTTTATATATTCTCTCCAATTGAAATCTTTCTTGAAGGGGGGAGAGTCGACCCAGTTCTCGAGAAATAAAGGTTTGAGCACATGGTTACCATCGAATTTAATCCCGAATAGTTCCCATGTTTCTCTTTCATGCATTGAGGCATTTTTCCATATATGGGATATAGTCAGAATTTTAGGATCGTTTCTAGGAATGTCAGTTGATACTTTAATGTATACGTTTTCATCAAAATTATGCAAAATGAAGTATACTTCAAATACTGATTTTTTTATCCAATCCACCGCTGATATCGTCAATAGTCTTTTAAAACCATGCTCTGACAGATATGATGCAGTGTTTAAATAATCAGTTGTTTTTACTTTAGTAAATAGTAATCCTTCTTTACTTCTTTTGATAGAAAATTTATCTTCAAGTATTCTTGAAAAGTCTTTTTTCATACGTTCAACTTCCGTATTGGTCAAAGTGTTATGATAGCGTTTGTGTTAATGATTTGAAGTTTAGAGCGCGCTATTTGACTAGTATCCCCCTTATACTATGCCTAAGCCTCGTATAGCGCGAGCCGATGCAAGCACCATTCAGTTATCATCAAACCTGTCAGTACCAACCAATTTCACAAACAAGATTAAAAATCTAAATATGGATCTCCTAATGTGTTAACATTTTCGAAAAAACATAGTCGCAATAGAACCTTTTTATCCACAAGTGGGGCAGGATCCGCCCACAGAGCCTGTGCCACAGACTAATTTGTTATCGTTAGAAAGTTTTTTCCAACAATCCTGACATACATCAATGTAACCTATATTCTTATGTTGGGCCAAAAAAAGAGATAGCCCTTCATCATTTCTTCCACATAGTTTACACCCACTCATTTAGACCACGGATAACAAAATTTTCTATTCTCAATTAAATAGTTTTCTATTGTAACTTAATGAAGATAAAATGCTTAATTTCTTTAACTTTTTTTAGCTAATTAGTTTAATTATAGCACGCACACAACATACTATGCAGTAGAGATCTTCTATGAAGCAATAAAAAAACGGAGTTATACATGCTATCTAAAGAGAGACACAGTCCTTCCAATGATATACATGCCAGATGTGATTAACGCTATAATTTCTTTTATGGAAACAAGCCTTCCAAAATTGAAGCATCACTCCAATTTCAATTTATCATCAATGAGTTTTTCAGCAGAGGAGTTAGCTATGGAAATAGCGCGCGCGCTGAATAGTTCGTTCGCATGAAGCGTGTGCCATCACACCTCGTTAAAAAGGTAACATTCAAGCTTTTTCATCTTCTAGCGCGCGCTGCATATTCTTTCTAAAATGTTTCTCAATCTCAACAATCAATATTGAAGATGAAGCAATCAATATTATGAGAAATGTTGTCAGCGATATAGAATCCGTTTTAAGAATATATTGAAAGCTCGGATGGTAAATTGCGAGAAATTGTGCAGTGAAGGCTCCTGCAATAGTTAATATTAGTAATTTGTTTGAGAATGGGCTAATCTCGAATATAGTGTTATTTTCTGAACGACTCATAAACGCATAGAAAAACTGTAAACAGACTATTCCTGTTAGAGCCGCTGTCCGTGCATGATCTAATGTTGCTCCAATATTTAGTTGCCACAAAAAAATTGCGAGCAATATGATCATAATCACTACGCCAGTAAATATAAATCTCGGAAAATAATTTGAGAGTATGCCATCTTTTGGATTTCTTGGAGGTCTTAACTCTATATCTTTCTCACCTTTTTCAAAACATAAGGCAATGTCCTGTAAGCCGTTAGTCACTAAATTCATCCACAGCAGTTGGATTGGATGAAACGGGAAAGGGATTCTCAGAAGATAACTTGCAAGAACAGTCATTATCAATCCAAATGCTGGTGCAATTAGAAATTGAGTTACTTTTCGAATGTTATCAAATACAATACGCCCTTCAATGACCGCTCGATATATGTTTGCGAAATTATCATCAGTCAATACCATGTCGCTAGCGTCTCTGGCTACATCAGTGCCTGATTCCCCCATCGAGACACCGATTTGAGCAACTTTCAAAGCGGGGGCATCATTCACACCGTCGCCTGTCACTGCAACAATATCCCCATTTTTTTGAAGAGCTTTGACTATTCTCAACTTATGATTTGGAGATACCCTAGCAAAAACTGAGACCTCTCTTAATTTTTGACATAACTCTTCATCAGTAATACCTTCAAGTTCACGTCCTGTTAGAACAGTACCTCCACTTTCAATAATGCCCATCTGCTCGGCAATTGCTTTTGCAGTTATAGAGTAGTCACCAGTAATCATTATCACCCTTATTCCTGAATTTTTGGCTTTTCTTATCGCTTCTATTGCTTCAGGTCTTGGAGGATCAATCATGGCTTGAAATCCTGCAAAGATAAGCCCATCCACTTCAATCTGTTTATGAGTTATTTCAGAAGTCTCTGGAGGCATCTCTTTGTAAGCCATTGATAGAACTCTTAGCCCCTCCAAAGCTAATTTTTGAGCTTCTTTCATGAGATTCTCACCAAAGCAAGGCTCAACTTCACCATCTAAATGGCAAGCAGATCTAAACATATTAAAAATTTTTTCAACCGAGCCTTTTACGAAAACAATTTTTTTACCATTATTTTCGTGGAGGGTAGCCATATAACCTCTTTCAGATTCGAAAGGAACTGTATCTAAAATCGGATATTGATTAATGATTTTTTCAGGATCAAAACCTCTTTTCATACCAGCTACTATTAGAGCACCTTCTGTTGGATCTCCATCAATCTTCCAAATTCCTTTTTCTTGGTATATGCTTGATTCGTTACATACCATTCCAATCTTCAAGGTCAAGTCTAGGGAGATATCTTCTTTGATCTCAACACCTTCGGATGAGAAATTGCCTATAGGATCATATCCGTTTCCAGTGACTTCGTATAAACGTTCTATAGTGGATATTTTTTTGACAGTCATCTCATTTTTTGTTAATGTACCAGTCTTATCTGATGCGATAATAGTAGCACTTCCAAGAGTCTCAACTGCTGGGAGTTTTCTTATTATCGCTTCATGTCTTGCCATTCGGGTGACTCCAACCGCAAGAGTTATCGAGACAATTGCAGGTAGCCCCTCTGGAATAACGCCTACAGCGACTGCCACAGCATGATATAGGATTTCAGATATTTTTTCTCCTGAATAGATTCCTAACATGACCATTATAGCCGATACAAAAAGTACAGCAATCCCAACTTTCTTGCTCAGACTTCCCATTTTAGCCATCAATGGAGTCTTGACATCTACAGCAGTTTTCATATCAGATGATATTTTTCCTAACTCTGTATTTTTACCTGTAGCAACAACCACTGCTCTTCCTCGACCAGATGATACAGTAGTCCCGGCAAAAGCCATATTTTTCTGATCACCTGGCATAATATTTCTAACTAAAATTGGCTCAACAATTTTCTCAACGGGAACTGATTCTCCAGTCAAAGTAGATTCATCAACCTTCAATTCATTGACTGATATTAGTCGCATATCTGCGGAGACTCTCATCCCCGAAGTTAACAATGCAACATCACCAGGAACTACATGACTCGAGTTAACCTCGATTTCACGACCTTCACGTAGAATTCGAGCTTTGGGAACAATCATTCGACTAAGCTTCTCTATTGATCTTTCAGCTTTATACTCTTGAATAACTCCGATTGATGCATTTATTATAACAACAGAGATTATTACTATTGAGTCGACATAGTCTGCCAGAAAAAGAGTGATTAATCCAGCTATTATAAGAATGTAAATTAGGGGATTTTGAAATTGTTTAAGAAATATTAGAATTGGCGATCGACTTTTGATTTCTTCAAGTTGGTTGAATCCATATTTATCTAACCGCGATTTTGCTTCTGAAATAGTTAAACCTGATTCTCGGGTTGATAATCTTTTTAAAACATCTTCAATCTTAAGATTAAACCACGAATCATCTAGCATTTAATTTGCACTTATTGATTACTTACCTTTGAAAAATATAAAAATGATAATAGAGTAGCGCATGCTAGGTCAACTGAGATAGCGCGCGCTGATAGATCTTGATGGACCGGGCGGGATTTGAACCCGCGACCTTCCGGTTTATCGGTCATACATGCGAACCGGACGTTCTTTGGCCAAATGTATACCAAGCTGAACTACCGGCCCTCGATATTTTTGGTTTCCTTTGGCCAGTATCCCTGAAGAATGTAATCTTTGGAAAATAAATTCGTTGGTTCACCTTCTAGACTAACTTGGATTCAAAAAAAGCTATCTTTTTTCAATATATATCCAATAGATATTGTATGGATTGTTGATTCAGCATGTCTAGGCCTTATGTTATTCTTGGTGGATTTATGAGTGTGGACGGCAAATCGGCCCCGGCTAATAGAAAAGGCAGAACTTTTACACCATTGCTTAACGAGAAATTGTTATCTAGACTTCATAAGATTCGGGCAGATGTTGATGCTGTTCTGGTAGGCGCTGAGACCGTAATCGAAGATGATCCCAAACTTACCGTCAGGGCGGTCCAAGGCAAGAATCCACTCAGAGTAGTCCTTGACAGTCTTGTTAGAACCTCATTGGATTCGCACATCTACAAAACTGAAGATTCCCGAACAATTTTGGTTGTTTGTAATAATGCTCCAGAAGATAAGATTTTACAGTTAAAAGAGAAAGGTGTTGAAATCTTAAATTTCGATTGTGATAGAAGAATTCCATTAAGAGATTTACTTGATATTCTTTATCATAAAGGTATTCGGCGCTTACTTGTGGAGGGCGGTTCAGAAGTCAGATGGAGTTTCATTAAAGAAAGATTGACTGATGAGATCTTCGTATGGATAACACCATCGATATGGGGAGGTCGAAAAGCACCTACGATGGTCGGTGGTGAGGGTTATCTTGAGCGAGATCATTCAATTAAACTCAAATTAAAAAACTCAGAAATAGTTGATGACACAGTCATCTTAGAATATCATGTCTTGTAAAACTGAATTAATTTAATTTACTTATTCAGAATAGTCAATAATTTAGCGGAGAAGCTTTTTGAAACTCTTAAGATCTCCACAACTACATTTCACAAGTTCCTCAACCTTTTTTAACGCTTCACCAGTTTCAATAGAATTAGAGGCTATTTCATAACCTTCCTTGAATGAGTTAGTGACATCTCCAAGGTACAATATAGCAGCTGCATTTACAATTATTAGATCTTTCCTACTGCTCCGATCTTTTCCGGAAAGAACATTCAATACTGTCTTCGCATTTTCGAGGTGTGTATCTCGTGCAATTATCTCTTTTGCATCTCCCTTCCTTGCACCTAGATCTTGGTGGCTGACACTATAAGTCTCAACTTTACCATTAGGAAATAATTCAGAAACTATTGTCTTCCCCAAAGTTGAAAATTCATCAATTCTTATGTTTTCATCCTCTCCATAACCAAGTGGAACTAAAGCTCTCTCGTAACCAATTCTTGAGAAAACCTCAGCGATTAGTTGAGTCTGCGGTATAGAGATCCCTCTGACCTGACGTTTTGTCGAAAATGGATTTAGCGATGTAGCGATCATAAGTCTGAGTGAGCCCATTAATGGAAAAAATATTGGTGCAGAAGGATAGTTACGCAGATCAACGAGTGGCTCCATCCAAGAATAAACATTTCCGGAATCCCAGACTGCTGTTCTTATCCTTTCAACACAATCCTTTACCACATGAGGACGTGCATCCACATTTATTCCCATAGTGATTGCAAGATCTGTTGCACCAGTTTTTGAGCTGAAAGCTTTAGCCCCACTTTTAACAGCAAAAGCTCCTGCTGAAGCTGCCAACAATACAGCAGGAGTTGTAACATTAATTGTTTTCAAAGTATCCCCGCCAGTACCTCCAGCCGCCACAACGGGTTTCTTCAACAATAAATTGAGTTGCACACGTTTTGTCGTCTCCATAGCAGAGTTCATGGCCGCAAACTCATCGATAGTCGGACCCTTAGAGGTTAGACTTCCAAAGAAGCTTGCCATAAGGACTGGGACAGCATCATCTTTTTTCTCAATCATCTTTAGGATCTTAGTTGTAGCCATCATTACATCATTGTACGATAGGCCGTCTCCGCTGACAGCTCTCTCAATTATGGAAGACCACCAAGAATATTTCTTCGGATATTTTGGTCTCTCAGAAGCTAATTTTGTATCTTTTCTACGCCCCACTATTGGCCAACCTTTGTTTATCTCGAAATTTCTGAAGATCTTATTATTGATTACTTAAAAGACAGTATCTACCAATATTCGAGTAATAGCCTCCATACACGATATTATTCTGAAGTGGATAAATCCCTCATATGTTTGAATTCATAGCAAGTTATTAATTTGGGCAATCTTCGGTTTTACCTAAATATCTACAATAATAGAAAAGTATCCAATCCTAGAGTAATAGTAAACAGAACATTACCTATCGAGAGAGTTGAAATCAATTATGAATGAGTTAACATCCAATTCAAATACAAAGTTTCTGATGGCAAATATGACTTGGAAAGAAGTTGAATCAACACTTTCTAAAAATAAGACCGTAATAATTCCCTTTGGTTCGACTGAGGAGCATGGATATCATCTTCCATTATCAACAGACTATTATGTGGCTTATGAATTGGCAAAACTCGTAAGTAAGAGAATCCAAGTATTGGTTGCTCCACCAATATGTTATGGAGTCTGCAGAAGAGGTGCTTCTTTCCCAGGAACAATACCAATAAGCATCGATACATTGAGATCATTAACTATTGACATCATAACAAGTCTTCATTCACAGGGATTTAGAAATATCATTATTTTACCTGGCCATCTGGGATCGGCTCAGATCATTGGTCTTGAGCTAGCTTGTCAAGAACTCCTCATTAAACTTGAAAAATTAAAAATCGCATTAATTGATCTTACCAAATTTTTCGAGAAAATACCTGAAGGATTGATAGTAGAAAGATTTGGTCATGCTGGTGAAGTTGAAACCTCCCTCATGCTCGCTCTTGACCCAAAAATTGTAAGAATGACAGATGCTATATCCGAGAAACCAATATTTCCAGCCCATCAAATTGTAAGAGATTCTAAGAAGTTCATGAAATCCGGCGTTATGGGAGATGCTAAGATCGCCTCTATAGAAAAGGACACAACTATTTTAGATCTATTCGTAAATGAAATCTCAAAAACGATTTTTGGAATCATCGAGGATTAAAGTCCAAATAAATATTATTCTGGATGCAGATAGGATGAAGTCTATAGAGGAAACATTGAAAAAGATTATTTTAAGAAATATTATCGATGGTGAAATAGAGACAGCATTGGAACTTCTGAGCAAAGAATATAATGTCTCTAAACCAAAGTATCGCATTGGAACGGTAAAAGGCCACAGAGGGGCAGCAGGTTGTTATATTGAGAGAAAAAAAACAATTGTATTCTCAAATAGCGAAATCATGCGAAATCCAATTGTTGTGTTGCATGAGTTTTATCATCATATGATCTCCTCAGTGACTTTTAAGGGAGGAGGTACAGACAAAAATGCCGAAAGGTTTGTTAGGCGTTTCCTTTCGACAAAAGTTTATTAAAATTAAAACAAAATTTTACATTTCATTTTTTTGCTGCCGTTTCTTCCATTAGTGTCAGAACTGCCATAGAATCCTCTTCAGGCCAACTAATGAATTCCACCAAGATTCCTCCAAATGTCTTAGGATGAATGAAAAAGCATCTATTATCTTTACTTACAACTTTGTAGCCTTTCTCTTCAGATTTTTTGGCCCAATAATCTAAATTATCAACTTCAAAGCAGAAATGATGTATGCCTTCTCCATGACGTTCGATATATTTCTCAATGGTTTGATTGCCATGTGGATATATCAATTCGATGTAGGCATTTCCTACAGGTAAAAATGTAACATCTACACCTTGGGTTTCATTATACCAAGTTCTGTCCTCTAAATCTATGAAACTTTTGAGAAGATCTTTGATATTATTGGTTTTAACAACGACACCTACATGGTGAAATCTTATTTTTTCAGGTTTCTTATCGATAAATTTTTCCAAATTATTTTACTCCTGGATTTTCAATAGTTTGACAAGTTTGTTGTCCCGCCATTTAACTAATTCTTCAAGCTTCTTTTCTTTGATCATTGGTAATTGCTCTACGCCCTTAATTGCTTTTAATGATGCATGGTAAGGTATCTGTTTCCAATCATCCATTGTCTTCCAGTATTCATTAAAGCCATGCTGTATGGTGTCTATATGATACTTTAAACCTCCTGGTCCTCCTCCAAGGTGAAGTGTTAGAAACGGCCCCATTATTCCCCATCTAGCTCCAGGTCCAGCCCAACATGCTCTATCAACATCCTCAACTGATGCGACTCCACTATTCACCAGATTTAATGCTTCTCTCCAAAGTGCAGCTTGTAATCTATTTCCAATGAAACCGGGCACTTCTTTTTTTACCTTGACGGGTATTTTATCTAATGTCTCCATAAATTGGTAGGTTATCTCTACTGTCTCTTCTGAGGTTTTTTCACCTGGAACGAGTTCAACGAGTTTCAGTAGTAGAGGTGGATTCCAAGGATGAGCTACTAGGCATCTCTCAGGTTTGCTTGTAGCTTTCTGTATCTCCGTCATAAGGAGGCCTGAAGAGCTTGTTCCTATAATGGCGGAATTATTCTCTTTATCAACTTCTGAAAATATTTTTTTCTTAACATCATAGCTTTCAAATGCCGATTCTTGCACATAATCCGCGTCTGACACGCATTCCTCAATGCTTTCCGTCAAGGTTATTCTATTCAAAGCTGAAGCGGCATCATTTTTTGCAATTAGACCTTTATCGGCTAAGAATTCTGCACTTGACTTTATTCTTTTCATAGCACTTTTTATGAGCTCTGGGCTCATGTCATATACAGCAACATTGTAACCCTTTATAGCGAAAAGTGTAGCCCAGCTATGCCCTATAGTACCGACTCCTATACACGCGATATTCTTTACTTTCAAACCTTTAGCCTCCACCATACTACAAAAGGCAATGATATATGAATTGTAAGGCTAAACTACAGGTATATTGTCTCTAGGCTAACGTATCAGATAAATAGTGGATTATGTGTCCGGTGTAAGGATGTTATATTGAAGAAGAATAAACCTACTTTGATCAAAGCTGCAAAAATCATCGTCATAGTGGGAGCCATATTGATGATCTCACTTAGCATTATGAGTATTGCAGGAAGAATTTTAGCCCTGCCTTTCTATGCTCCAATCGGTCTGACATCGGGAGTGTATATTTTCACTTCATTGTTCGGAGGAATCTTGGCCCTGATTCTCAGCAGGAAAGTGGGGGGCATGATTTGGACTTTGATTGTAATTGGAATTATTGGTGGCGGACTAGGCGGACTATTAGTTTTCCTGGGCGGGATCATAGCCATCATTTCAAGAGTAAGTTGAAACAGGCTCGTCGCCTTTGATTGAAAATTCAAGTTAATGAATTTTTCCTGATAATTCTCCTTCCATATCGGATTAGAATTATAGCCGCAATAATAGAGACCGCTAACAAGATTGGAATAATGTTCAAAGGGTTAATCAAATCATAACTTTGAGTTGATGATCGAACAACATTTCCAGCCGCATCAACCACAACAATCTCGTACCTTACATTATTGTTAGGAGGCTGAGCAGGTATTGAACCTACCCATATTCCATTCCAATTGGATCCTTCATCAAGTCTCATTCCAATTATTAGCCATTCATCATCATTCACCGAATAGTTAAGAAAAGCTTTCACTACTCCCGTTTGAATATCACTCGCATTGATTTTCAATTCGAGAGGTTGTCGCGCTATAGGACTTGATGGAATTCTTGAGATATCCAATATTTCTGGTGGATTATTGTCGTCAGGTATTAGTGTAATTAATTGCTGAAACTTTTCGACAGCTAATCGAACAAGTGAAAGACTCTTATCCTCATATACTTTATCATTCGTCTCAAAGTAGAGCGCCATCTCTTCAGCACTTTTTATATTGAGTTTCACGGCCTCAAGAAAAGCATCATGAAAATTTTCCCATTGTATAGGAAAAACAAGTTCTTCAGCGATAATCTTTACATTTCTATACTCTTCAATCAATGGTTTCATTCGTAGTATAGCTTCTTCAGAAGAAGTTTTGTTCTGTATATACTCTTTATGAAGTTCTCCCACTTTGAAATTTAGGTCTTCCATTGTGTGAAAAATTGAGTCAACCTCATTCTTATAATCTGTCCATTGCTGAGAATACCCCAAGTTAACCATAGAGAAAACCACAATTAAACCGATTGAACACAAAATAAACAGTCTTGATATCAGCAAATTGAATTTTATTTTCCTGAACACATAATCCGCTCCCAAATGATTTTACTGTTCAATAAAAAACATCTCTTAAATAAATGTCAGATGCCGTATAGATTCTTCTTGTTAGAGCGCCTGAACTGACTCAACAAAACTGATATTAGCTGATAACAGGTTAATACCTGCATCGCGATCTACAGCAGTATGCGCGTGATCTAGCGGTTGATCAAGAATGATTGATGGAGCATTCTCATTAAAGAAGATCCTAGTTCCAACAGATGGCCAAGCCCATTCTATCAGAGCTTGCCAATATGCAGTAACATTAGCTAAACTTACGAGGGCCGAAATCATCGGCATTCATGTCATGCCCAGCCAGGTATCAAGAATATTTGAGGAAAGAAGACATTCTGGTGAGATCTCAAGCGATTTTGTTGGGCAATATCGGAAAGAGGGTGCAGAACACCTTAAACAGATCGAAAAAATGTGTATCAGAGAAAATGTTAGACATCGCACACTTCTATTAGAAGGCTATCCACCTGAAGAAATATTAAAGACAGCCCAAAAAGAAAATGCAAACTTAATAGTTCTCGGTATACGTAGAAGGAGCCGGTTTGAAAGACATTTTGGTGTTACTACTTCAGATAAAATCATTCTAAACGCCAATTGCCCAGTTACAATTATCAATGCACCTTGGTAGTTTTAAAATCTCATAATAGTTCTTTCAAACAACAATTAGAGTAAGAATAGAGTCTCTTATTAAATCTTAAATCTAAGAGACAAATCACGATTGAGATAAGATGACAATCTGTGAGAATTGTGCTAAGAAGGCGGAGAAGTTAGAGGCATGTCCGTATTGCCAAAAACATTTCTGCCCAAGTTGTTTTCCACGACATATGAGCTGGGAAAGACAACATCAAGATTGGAGTCTATATCAATCCGCTGGACCAGGTATGGCAAATGTTGGCGGATCAAGAGAGGTAATGAGCTATGGTCCTCCCCATAAAACTGAAGGAAAACGTAAAAGATACAGGAGATCAAAGGATTGAAGTTCTACCATCATTGTCACCGAACACCCACGGATGGGAAACGTAGAAAAAACAATAGTGCACACGCAAAATTCAAGATAAATATACATCATTACATTAGGGTGCAGATTTTCAAATGGAGTTGACTAGAATTGGCAGGAGTAGCAATAATAGCTGAAAAACATCTCGCAACCGGTTTTAGACTTGCAGGAATTGAGGCTTTTCCAATAGAAAATATTGAAGAGGCCAAAACTGCTCTTTCTAGAATCCTTACTGAAGAAAAACATGATATCATAATTCTTACAGAAAGACTTTCAAAGGAACTCCATAATGAGAAAGCAAAGGTCCTATCTCGGGGAAAAGGAAAACCTATCTTCGCAATATTTCCAGATTTCCACGGACCTACAGGTCAACGAACCCGTGAACTTCATGATTTGATAAGTGAATCGGTTGGAGCAGAATTAAAATTTGAGTGACTAAATTTGTCAAAAGAAATTGAAGAACTAATGAAAATAGTGGAACAGGAGAAAGTGGCAGAGAATACAATTCAGCAAGCACGTCGAAACGCTGAAGAGACAATAAAGACAGCAAAGGAAAAAGCAAATAAAATTATAATGGAAGCCAAAAACGTTGATTCAGAAAAGTCACAACATGAAATAAATAAAGAGTCCGAAGAAAAAAAACGGCGTTTACAAGAGGAACATAAACGTAAACTAGACTCCTTGAATAAATGTGTTGAAACAAATCTTGAGCATGCCGTAAAAAAGATTATTGAAAATGTTATGAAGGTGACAATTTGAGCATAACAAGCTTCGTGACTCATATAGAAAAAGAAACAAAATCAGAAATTCAAGAGATACAACGCAAGTCTGAAAACGAAGCCAATCAGATAATTGAAGAATCTAAAAAGAAAGCACGGGCCATTATTGAAGAACAGAAACATAAAATTGCCCAAGAGAAGCTTACCAGCGAAAGATCTGAACTTGCGATTCTTCGAATGAAGCAAAATACTGAATTAGTGAAGACCAAGTCTGAGTGGCTCGACCGCGCTTTCGATGAGGCTCAGAAAAAACTTTTCGAACTATTAAAAGACACTAACTCCCCCACCTACAAAAAGTTTCTAAACGATATAGTCGTCGAAGGCATAGTCAACATGAAAGGTTCAAAGTTCATTATACAATCTAACCAGAAAACAACTGATATACTAGAAAGGAATAGCACAACGATCGCAAAATCCGCTTCAAAAGCAAAAGGAGAGAATATTGATCTTAAATTTGAGCAAAACTCCGACATTCGCATAGGAGTAATTATTCAATCAGACGATAAACGTCAATATTATAATAATACACTGGAAGCTCGACTCAATGCCACTAGAGAGAGTTTCGGTGGAGAAGTATACACTCTACTGTTTAAAGGAGTTGATTAAGATAATTAAATCAAGAACGGGGAAAATCAATTGGATCAGTGGATCAATTGTCGTGGGCTCTGGAATTAAGGACATAGAGATGGGGGAGATAGTAGAAGTTGGTGAAGACCGACTTGTTGGTGAAGCCATAAGAGTAGGATCAGAGGAATTTACCGCTCAACTATATGAAAACGCCACAGGTGTCAAGCCAGGTGAAGAAATAATTGGTACTGGCAAACGTCTTGTCGCTGAACTAGGAGTCGGTTTGGTCAAGAACATTATTGATGGAGTTGGAAGACCACTCGATAAAATTATGGAACAAACAGGAGCCTTCATAACAAGAGGCACCAAAGTCAATACACTTTCTCGAGAGAAGAAATGGCACTTCAAACCCGCGATGAACAAAAATGACGTTGTTGGTCCGGGAGATGTGATAGGGACAGTTCAAGAAATGCCACTATTAACGCACAAGATAATGGTTCCACCTATAATTAGAGGCAAACTTACCCAGATAAAAGAAGGCGAATACACAGTTGAAGATGCTGTGGCGACAATAGAAAGTGATGGACAAAAAACAGACTTTAAATTAATGCAAGAATGGCCTATTAGAATCCCACGACCATTCGCTCCTGGCGGAAGATTACCTCTCAACGATCCACTTGTGACAGGCCAAAGAGTCATTGACACTTTCTTCCCAATTCCACGAGGAGGCACAGCAAGTATCCCTGGTGGTTTCGGAACTGGAAAGACGGTGATGCTCCATCAACTTGCTAAATGGTGTGCTGCCCAAATAATAGTATACGTCGGCTGTGGAGAAAGAGGAAATGAAATGTGTGAAGTCTTATCAGACTTTCCTGAACTTATAGACCCAAGAACGAAGAGACCATTAATGGAACGAACAATACTGATTGCAAATACAAGTAACATGCCAGTTGCAGCAAGGGAGGCAAGCATATACCTCGGAGTAACAATCGCCGAATACTATCGAGACCAGGGATATGACGTGGCCTTGATGGCGGACTCAACCTCAAGATGGGCTGAAGCCCTGAGAGAAATATCAGGTAGACTGGAGGAAATGCCCGCAGAAGGCGGTTACCCAGCATACCTTCCAGATAGAGTTGCAGAATTCTATGAAAGAGCTGGAAGAACCAAATCTTTGGGCAAACCTGAAAGAGAAGGATCAGTCTCGATAATTGGAGCAGTCTCACCTCCTGGTGGAGACTTTAATGAGCCAGTAACAATTCACACTTTACGATTTACAGGTGTATTCTGGGCACTAGATCGAGATCTAGCTTACAGTCGACATTTCCCAGCAATACACTGGCTCAAGAGCTATAGTCTCTATGTTGACCGACTTCTCGGATCACAGGCTACAAGTCATAGCCAATACGCTGATCAGATGGCTGAATATTGGAAGAAAAAACTTCACGAAGACTTTGGCAAACTCAGAGGAAGAGCTCTAAAGATCCTAAGTGAGTCCGCTGAGATAGAATCTATTGCTAGAATCATGGGCGAAAGTGCTCTTCCTGACGACCAAAGGTTAATACTACTTGAATCTGAACTAATCAAGGAAGCTTTCTTAAGACAATTTGCATACCATGAGGTCGATGCTTTCTGCGAAATGGGTAGACAAGTAGCTCTACTTCATACCCTGCTAGATTTCTACGACAAGACCAGTAATCTTGTCGATAATGGTGTACCAGCAGAAAGAATCAAATCATTGCCACAGATATCCAAACTCGAAAGAGCAAAAGAAGATAAGAGCGGTATCAAGGGTCTACAAACATTATCCGAAGAGATTGACGTAGAAATCGGTAAGCTCAAAGAAGAATATGGAATAGCATAAGAGGTGTAGATTCATGGAATCAATGTTAGGAAAAACCCATGGCCTAATTCATCGTGGACTAAAAGAAATTAGAGGATCACTTCTAATGGTTGACAACGTCCAAAATGTAGGCTACGATGAAATGGTAACAGTGCGTGCTCCAGACGGAGCAGAACGCATTGGTAGAGTTCTAGAAGTCGGAAGGGGAAAAGCAGTTATCCAGATCTTTGGAGGTGAGATGGGTTTACAGGTAGATTCAGCCATAAATTACACTGGATCAGCTTTTAAAATACCACTCTCAAACGAATTCTTAGGAAGAATTTTCAATGGCGTCTTTCAACCCATTGATGACGGTCCACCAATCATCTCCAGCGAGATAGAAGACATTAATGGTTCTCCAATAAATCCAAAAGCTCGCACATATCCCAATAATTTCATACAAACTGGAGTCTCAGCAATTGACGGAATGCTATCTCTTGTTCGAGGACAGAAGCTACCAATATTCTCTGAGAGTGGTTTGCCTCACAATAGACTAATCGCCCAAATATCTAGACAAGCCACTGTCCTGGGAGAAAAAGAGGAATTTGCCATAGTTTTCTCAGCGATGGGACTTAGACATGATGAAGCTGAATATTTCATAAATGAATTTCGAAAATCAGGAGCTTTGGAACGTTCAATAATTATTCTAAATCTCGCTGACGATCCAGCTATTGAAAGACTATTTACACCCCGCATAGCATTAACAGCCGCCGAATATGTTGCTTTCAAGCTCGGAATGCATGTTCTTGTGATTCTTAGTGACATGACAAACTACGCAGAGGTTCTAAGAGAACTAAGTGCTGCCAGAGAGGAAGTCCCCAGCAGGAAAGGTTATCCGGGATATCTCTACAGTGATCTTGCATCTATATATGAAAGAGCCGGAATAATTGAGGGAATGTCCGGATCACTTACTCAAATGCCAATCTTGACAATGCCTGGAGGAGATATTCAACATCCAATTCCTGATTTGAGCGGATACATAACAGAGGGACAAGTTTTCCTTGACCGTGATCTCTACATGAGAGGCGTGTATCCACCGATAAATGTCCTACCCTCACTTTCTAGACTAATGAGAAAGGGGATAGGAAAAGGTAAAACAAGAGAAGATCATGGAGACGTTGCAGATCAGCTATATGGCGCATATGCGAGGGGACGCCAAGCACGTGACCTATCCAGAATAGTTGGTGAAGTAGGACTCAGTGAGGATGAAAAACTATATCTAAAGTTTGCAGACAATTTCGAGACTCAATTCATTAATCAAAAAGAATACGAAAATAGAACCATAGAAGACTCGCTCGGTATCGCTTGGAAACTACTTTCTATACTTCCAGAGAAAGGACTTACAAGAATACATGAAGAATACATAGAGAGATTCTACTCGAAAACTGAGGTTCCAACACAAACAGAGTAGGTTCTATGCAGTGAGCGCCGCCGGAAGAGCCGCCGTTTCAAGAGGAATACTCCTCAGACTCAGAGAGCAGCTCGAATTCACAAAAAAAGGGCAAGAACTACTAAAGATGAAAAGAGATCATCTAGCATCTGAGACAAATAAACTACTCTCAAAATTAGCTGAAAGAAATGAACTTGACAGACAACTCATGGAAGCATATGAAAATCTAAAAGCCGCGTATCTTAACATTGGGTTTTCCAGCTTAGATTCTCAAGCTGCCACAGTCAACGAAATGGGAGTAAGAGTAAGACCAAGAAGTATTATGGGCGTAATAGTGCCTGAAGTCATAATGGAAAAAAAAGCTGACATCGGATCTATTTCAAGCCCTTCAGCGTATAAAGCAGCATCAAAACTTAATGGTATTATGGAAAAGCTCATCCAGCTAGCAGAGGCGGAATCACGTCTGGAAAGTATAGCACATGAATTGATGATGACAAATCGTAAAGTAAATTCTTTAGAGAGAGTATTAATCCCCGGTCTCATCGAATTAATAAGATATGTTGAAGGCAGGTTAGAAGAAGAATCACTTGAAGAATTTTTTAGAGCAAAATGCGTGAAAAAGGTAATCAGGGGACGCAAAAAATGAAATCACCGTCTACAATTTATTTAGTAACAAGAACACATGGCATGCGAACACACCTTTTGACCGACGAGAATTTTAAAACTATGGCAAAATCAAAAAGTCTTTCTGAAGTTGTTGACCAACTCCTTAGAAGTGATTATGCTACTGAGATTGGAAAACTGCCAAGTGAACAAGTTGATTCATCAAAACTTGAGATGATATTTCTTAAGACATTGGTAGAACGATTCTTTAATTTGACAAAGAATGCTAAGGGAAAGGGTCGAGAGTTTCTTGAGAATTATGTTGCAAGAATAGAAATCGAGAATTTGAAGAGAATTCTAAGGGCAAAACACACCAATGCCAAAATTGATGAACATAAACTAATACCTCTCGATAGACAACACACTCTAATAAATTTCCCAGCACTCCTCAAAGCCAAAGATATTGAGGAGACAACAGCTTTACTTCGAGAGACATCCTATGCATCTTTAACTCGAAGGATAGATGACTACAAGAGACTAAAGGTAACAATAATTCTTGAATCATACTTAGACTCAATTTATTTCGATAAAGTCTGGGAAAAAGTAGAAAAACTTGAGAATAAAAAGAGTATAAGAAGACTTGTCGGAGAAGAGATTGATCTCAGTAATCTTCAATTAATCCTTACTTTAAAAATGAAAGAGATAGCATCAAGACAAATTGAAGAAATGGCCATACCAATATCTTATCGACTCCGTAAGACGAACATTAAGAGATTAGCTCAAGGAAGGCTTGAAGATTCTCCAGAAGCTCTAGTTGGAACACCTTATGTCAATACCGCAATAGAGATCCTTAGAAAAACTGATCCTACAATTGAGTTTGAAACAATTCTTTCCAAGAAGCTTTATCAAAATGCCTCGTTTGCACTTAGGAACTCATCTCTAGAATTTGGATATGTAGTCGCTTATTTTATGATGTGTGAGAGAGAGGCAAGAAACCTTGTTACCATTACTACAGCATTAGACCTAGGGGTTACAGAAGAGAATCTTCTTCAAAGACTCTTCATCTGAATAGATAATAAATTATTGATGCTGGCAAGACGCTATTCAGATCTTGCCGAGGATCATTATAGCGACGACTAATCCGTATATTGCCAGACCTTCACCAAGTCCTGCAAAGATCAGAACCCAAGTATTCAGCTCCGGCCGCTCCACCATTGCAGCCATACCAGCTGAGGTAGAACCAAAAATAGCTATTCCCGCTCCGATTCCTGATAGTCCAACAGCAAGTCCAGCAGCAATTAGACCTATACCAGGACTTTCAAGGGCGCTTGCCCCATGATCCTCAGTTTCCTGAGCAGCTGTTGCCGAAACTTGAATACCCAAAACCAACAGCGCTATGATGAAAGGCACTAATAGTATGAAATTTCTAACCAATATTTTTTTACTCGATTTTTGAGCCATTCCACATCAACCAGCCGGAATAGATGTTGAAGCTTAGCTTTCAATATTTAATTCTTACGTAAAAGATGGAGGTAATGAAAATGGCTTATAGGGCGTTCCACTTCCAGAGTAAAATTTTGTAAAGAATTCATAGTAAGTAAGCCTCATAGATTGTATTAAGATAGCTAATCCTTCAATTAGGATTACAAGAATGTTCATCAATAGATAACTCGGTATTACTCCGATTACCGATGCCAAAATAAGTGCAGATAATCCTAAAGCACCATGAGCTATGGCAAACGCTGCCAATCGAACATATGAGATAGAGTTAGTCAAGAGTGAAAGAAAAGTCTCAATAAATTCAGAGAATCCTTTTAACAACTGCGCAATAATGTCTACCTTACCAGCAATCAGCCCCTCTATAAGTGGAAAAAGAAATATCAGGCCTAACAAACTCATCGCCATTATTGTTAAGATCCAATTTTCAGCAAAGGCAGAAAGAGAAAGAGTTCTAGCATATTCTACTGCTAGCAGTACACCAACAACATAATAAGCTAACACTATAATTGAGAAAATTGTTTTGTGTTTATCTCCCGCTCTAATTGTATTTATTATTTTCAGGATTAAACCCAATCCGATCTGAATTACTCCGAAAATCAATGCAACAACAATTATTGCAGTTTGATTATGGAACGGACTAAAAAGAAGAGGTGGAATTACTCCTGGTAAAAGAAAGAATTCTCCATAAAAGACCCCAAAAATCATCGATGATATTCCACATGCCAAGATAATAGTACCAAGTTTGTTTACAGCTTTGGCAGATATTCTCAAGAGTTCTCGCTGGAGATTTCGTAGCATAAAGCCTATAATAACGAAGACAAGCCCACTACCAACATCCCCAAACATAAAACCAAACATGATTGAGAAAAGAACAGTCATTATTGTTGTTGGATCTACTTCTCTATAGTCTGGTGTGCCTCTTAATCTTGTAAGTAGCTCGAAAGACTGCCTCACACCTTTATTTCGCATCTTAACTGGAGGCGTGTCATGTGAACCAGGATCTTCAATCTTCACATATGCTGCCCCAGAAGTTGCCTCAATTACCGAATTTGTAACTTCCTCAGCCTTTTCTTCAGGCACCCAACCGTGAGCCAAACTCATTCTGCTAGTTCGACTGAGATTTGATCTTGCTTCTTCAAGGTTTAGAGTCCCACGCACTACTGGTTCATATTTCTTCGACTCTTCTCGGAATTTCTTTCCAATCGCTCTTATTGAATTTTCAATAGTGTGAACTTCATTCTTTTTCTTTTTTATATTCGATACAACATCTTGAAGAGCTTCTTCGGGATTAGGATTTATCGCATCAGGGAAAACCATTTCATTAAAGTTGAGCAGTGGGAGCGCACTTTCGATATGTGATTTATCATCGTTCAACCCAGTGATAATAACAAAGTCTTCTTTTCGCGTTTCAGTAAAAGAAGTGAAATTGACACTTGTGCCCTCTGTGTATCTGTTGAGTCTGGGAGCCAGCTCTCGTTGTATTAAACCAGCCTTGACAAATATGTGTTTGAAATCGCCTAGTTGATCTATTTTTAGATTGTGTTTTTTAAGGATGGCAAGTTTATCGGCTAAACTCTTCAATCCATCTAGGTCACCTTGAAGAGATTCTAGACTGTTAAGCTCTTTGTCAAGTCTAGACTCATAATCTGCCACATAGGCTTCAATGCTTTCAAGGGCAGGTAAATCTGACGGCGTTTCAGTATGAGTTTTAGAGAAGCTTCTCTTGAATCGAGCTAGGAAACTCTTTTTTATTTCCTCCTCGGGCGGTAGCGAAGATAGAACCGAACCTATCCTTTGTTGTAGTTTTACATATTTTTCGGATTTCTCAACATTATCTACTCTTTTGAATCCTTTGATCGTATAGTCGCTAACTAGTTGGACAGTTCCTAATTTTCCAAGAATTTTTAATAAGCCATCTTCAAAGGTTAATGGAACTGCTGCATACAATCTCTTCATAGGTGTCGCTTTAAACAATATGCCTTTTACCCGCCCATTTATTTTTGATTCAGATTTTCACATATCAGATATCTTATTGTGTTTTATTTTTTGATTTAAATTGTTTAGTGTGCGCCAACATTTCAGAGTAGTTTAACTGTTACCCTTCGAATAACATCAAGTTCAGATAGTGATTTCTCAATCTCTCTGATTGTCTTATTACTTTTGGAAACGTCGAGAAGCATTGATCCGTTTATAGTGTCTTTTGTTGATGGGGGCATTAGAAACATTACGATATTGATTTGATCTCCAGCAAGCTTACCTCCGATCTTGGTCAGAGATCCTGGCTGATTGCCTATAATCATTCTAGCCTCTGCAAGCGGAGCGCCTGGAAGAGCGGCCACATTCATGATTATCTCACCAACAGTTGGATCCGCCATCAAGAGAAGTTTTGTATCAGGGGTTATTTCCAAGGCTTTACATACTGACTCTGGCAATTTTATGTTAAGATTTTTATCTACACTTACTACTTCAGAAATTGTTGGCATCTGCCTTGCTTTCTCAGACAATAGTGAAGACCCTCCGAACTAACACCATTACTAAAGTATTATACTTTTTTCTTGTGGGAGTTTTATGGGCCTAAAGCTCCATAATTTGCCATTTCACTGACTCTTTATAGTTATTTCCATTGTAACATCAGTTAAAGGACGGTCTCTATCACCGACCTCAACGGATCCTATTGCCATTAGAACATCTTCACCTTTAATTAATTTCCCAAATATCGAATGTTTCCCATCTAAATGTGGAGCTGGCGCAAGTGTGATAAAGAATTGAGAACTGCCAGTATTTGGACCGCTGTTGGCCATCGATAATAGACCTAACGAATCATGTTTTAGTTCGGGAACAATCTCATCAGGAATAGTCTTCCCAGAGCCACCCGTTCCTGTTCCAGTCGGGTCACCACCTTGGATCACAAACCCTTTGACAACACGATGAAATATTACTCCATCGTAGAAATCTTGATTAGCTAAAGATATGAAATTACTGGTGGTAATAGGAACTTTATCTTCATAAAGTTCAAATTCCATGCTTCCCATGTTTGTATTAATCACTGCTATCCTGTTTTTTGAGGCGGTTTGAGTTTCCGACATTTCAGGTTTAGGCCCCCACGTATAGATGAAGGCTAATGTAATGATTGATAAGATTAGAGCTACAAGAAAAATTTGCATTCTTTTTTGCTTTTTCTTTTTCTCGTCCTTTCTTAATTGTTTCATTCGATATTTCTTACTCATTTGAATTCCTTCTATGATGTCAAAGTCTAATCATATATTGATATGGTAAAATGACAATATCTTGGGTATAGAATTTTTTCAACAATAAAAGGAAAGCCTTTAGAGAATCATCAGAAAAGATGTGCACAATAGTGATTTGGGGAATTAATGTGTCTGACAAAATTAATCTTCATGAATTCAATATGCGAGAAGCAACTTTGCATGATCTCTCTGTCTTAGTGCGTCATAGGAGGGTTATGTTCGTTGAGGCTACAGGAGCTAAAGGCGATAAAGAACTTGATGCAATGGACGAGGGTTATCAGAGACATATTCAGAAATCACTTCCCATAGACACTTTCAAAGCTTGGATAATTGAGACGAAAGATGGCAAGATAGCCGCCAGTGGCGGTATCACAGTATATGAGCAACCACCGAGACCACAAGATGAAACTTTAAGATACGTATATTTGCACAGCATTTATACTGAACCAGAATACCGACGTCGGGGTATAGCTAGAAAAATGCTGAACACGATTATAAATTATTGTAGAGACAAGAAGTTCAAGACATTAACATTACATGCTGTGGAAGCTAGTAAACCCCTCTATGAGTCCTTCGGATTCAAACCAACAACAGAGATGCGGATGTTCCTCTAGAGGCCGAAAAACCTGAGCTTTATGAACCAATTTAGAATAGCGTTGATCATAATATTAATGGCCATTTCATTAAATTATCCTCAAGCTAATGTACTTGCATCATCCAACATCCTTCTGACAGAAGAAGGCTATTGGACATATTATGTCGATTCAAAAAGCACATTGTATGGTACGGGAGATTACCAAGGAGAATTTAGTACATCCATCACGGTTCTAGGAAATGGCACTGTAAAACACATCAATTCAACAATCCTCATTTTTGAAAAGAAACAAGATGTTGATTTCAAAATAGAAGGTAGTGGTTATTATGATCAAGAAACTAAAAGAGAGATGCATACTTTTATTGAAAATTCTGTAATTGATCGTAAGACCCTTACTTATTTATCTAGAGACATGAAAACCGAAATCGAAGGAGAAAAAATTATGGATGAACTCATAGTCGGAATGCCCGTAACCGAGTTCATCTCACCTGAACTTTCTGTAGGCCAATATGTAGAATATTATTCAATAGATGGATTGATTAATTGTCAGGTTTCCCACGGTGAAACGGATTATGAAGGAACAAAACTGCCAACAATAATGTTACGTTATTCTGGTCCTACAGCTCAAGATCCGTGGCTTGAAACCAACGGGACAGCCCAACACACATTCATATTCGAAAAAAACACAGGATTTTTGATATCATCATCCAGTACCACAGAAGCTACCAGCATAAAGGGCAGGCGAATTACGACATACGAGTATCAACTTGATTCGACTTCATTTTGGAAATCAGAAGAACTGCCCCAACAATCTTCAACAACTTCTGTTCCATCCACGGTAGAGACATCCATTGAGACAGTAATTAAAGAGAATGAAACTCCCATGACTCAATCGAATTACTTTATACCAATTCTAATTGTAACTATAATTTCTGTTATCGTAATAGCCTTGATTGAAGTAAGACGAAATACTTTTAGAAACAACCATACAAGCCAAGAGGACATTTCGGAATCTAAAAATTTAGATCAATCAGAAATCTAAAATATTTTCATTTAAGATTTAAAAAAAAAAGTTGTACTAGGTGTTAGACCTAGCGTGTGCGTCCTATGTTGTAGATTGCCTTCACAGCCATTATTATGGCTGCAGGTGCGACGAACGCTGCCAATGTCACTAGAATAGTATCAATTGCGGTTCCCACTCCCGGCAATACGCTATCTACCAAGAGAAAACCTCGACCTCCATTAGCAACCAACAGCGCTATAGCAGCTACTAAAAATGGAGTAGTTTCCTTCTCAGTAATTGTCGTTAGACCGACAATGACTCCCAAGATCAGCATTACAAGTGGTACCCAGCCTCCCATAGCTCCACCAACAGCACTAGCTATACCAGCAAGAATCGCTATTATAACACCAGCAATGAACGCCCATCTTCCGATTGATTCAGTGTTCATATTTCAATCACCATAGAGCAATATTCCAGATTTGTTTAGTTATATAATTTTCTAACAACACTTCGATCTTATATCGATGCCATAAAAATACTATTTGTTTTTATAAAACATCAAGACATACATTAGTTTCTTCTTAAAAAAGGCGGAGGATCATAAGCCAAAACAAGTGTAAGATACACCGGCACGTATTCTATTAAAGCTATATGAATGAAATTAATATCACTCATATATTGAAGAAGATAGACAAATCCTGCAGTTCCAGACAATATTATCCAAGGAAGAGTTCTCAGATTCAATCCTACGATTGCACAAAATATAATAATCCAAGATGAATACCAAGGAAAGACCGCAGGTGCTAACATAACACTTAATCCCAAAGTTAAGATTGACAAATAGGCAAAACTCTCGAGATCTCTCGCCTCTTTAAAATATGCTAATCGAAATGCAAGAAAAAGGAAAATTATGCCAGTAAGTATTCGGCTAATTGCATATGGGACACCAATTTCATACAACATAATCCTAAACAGAAGAAATAATGAGGGGTTGAAAAACCAACCAGAGAAATATCGATATAAACCGAGAAAAACATTAGCACCAGAACTTAAGATGAAAGGCACATAAAGGGAAAACGATAAAACAATAATGATAATCGAATGTTGAATTACAATTGTTGATTTATTCTTTGTATTGAGATATTTTAGATAGATTGGAAGAAGTAGAATTGGGAAGATCTTTGACCATATCGCCAAAGTATATGATAAGGTTGAATAAAACAAGCGTTTTTTTGAAAGTAAAATTAGACTGGTTAATATGAAAAAAATTGGAAGTGGCTCCATGTGACTACTTGAAGAAATTTCAATTATCATAAGTGGAGACCAAGAATAAAGGATCATTCCACCCAGATACCTTCTGGCCACCATATTATGCAATAGATACGCTAAAAGAATGCAGTTTATCATATCCAGTACCGAGAATGAGATTTTCAAACTAAATAGACTTTCTGAAATAATGCTCAAAAAAAGAAATGCCATTTGTGCAAATGGAGGGTAAGGTGAGATCTCGTCTTTGTGATCATATGCTTCAAAATATGGGACGTTTTTTAGCCAATCCAGTTCAGTTGAGTATGGTTCGTGGGCATAAGGATCAACACCATATTTCAGAAGTCTCCCATCCCACGCAAATCTCAAAACATCAGTACTCAAAGTTGATTCTGTGTATACCATCACAGATCGGAAAATAATAGAGAAAATTAGTATCGTTATAACAAGTCTATTAATTTCTTTTTTACTTAAAGAGATCTTATTCGTTCTAAAAATTATCAAGCAAATAGCCAAATAGATTAAGAAGATGACTAAGAACAATGCTGTATAAATCATAATATTTTCTTTGAAATTTCCTAGGAAAAATAGCTTGAGATATATTAGGAGCTGAAAAACTCCACTCCCAACAATAAGTCCAAGGATTCCCTTATGATTTGATAAGAGATTTGTTAAATTATTCTTCCTTTGCACAAAAACGACATAATCAACTTTCTATTTAACTATAATCGAATCAATAATTGTACATTGTTAGAAGGTATTGCAATTACCTATTTCAAAACAGACAAGCTTATATAACAATGTTATAATAAAGACATTCGTTTAATTGGTGAAACTCCATTTGAAAAAAACTCTGCATGCCAAAAAAGGTTTGAGAGCAGCCTTATTCATGATAATCGTCCTTACAATTTTAGCTTGGATCGGTCAAAACGTAAACACAGCCTCAGCAGCTGAACTGATTCCCGTAACAGGAACATGGAACGGAGTCATAACTGGAATTACCCCCGTCCAAGGATCGTCAATGAAAATAGAATTTGATTCTGTTGTTAGTGGCACATTTGATGGAGACACCTCAATTGGTGACTGGAAAGGCGAACTCGATTCTAACTACACAGTAAAACCAGTTGGTATCGAAGGAGAAGACAAAGGCGATATTCTTGGCGGGTACACTGTAACAATAGACGAGTCTGGAACAATTTCTGGAGGTGGTGTAGCTGAAATCTCTGGAGTTTTAGTAGGTATGCTGCAATTTGATATTCAAGGTCAACTATCCGAAGCTGGTGAGATAAGTGGAACATGGGAAGGCACTCTGACTTCCGAGGCATTAAATTATGGTGGAACTCCTGTAGCAATTGATGCAAACTTTGACGCTTCCGGTGAATTTAAAGGAAAAGTGCAACCAAAAGAGACCCCAACAACACCAAGCCCTACTACAACTACACCTACAACTACACCTACAACTACTCCAACCACAACAGCTAGTCCGACTCCAACCGCAACCCCGATATCTGAGCCACAACCTAACGATAAATATCTAACATATGCCATCATCGGAATTATTGCAATCATTATTGTGGTAGGTTTTTACATCTTCAGAATCAGACGAGCAAAAGCGGAATAAATCAAAAACATTCAAACGTCGTACTATTATAAGACCGACGAACAAATAGCACTGATACTATCTCATTCCAACATATTTAGCTTGGATAGAATCACTTAAAGGAAGTAACCAGAAGATAATTTGTAATAAAAAGAGGTATTGAACCTTTAAACTTCTGTAGAAGATTTAACATGAATATTACACATCCTTTCATCTTAATACTTCTAACGACGGCGTTCTTGGGAACTAACATCATACCGAGACCAAACATGGATACTATCGGGCAGCCAATACAATTGAATTTTGCAGAAGGAAGTTGGAAAGGTGACATGTTAGGTGAAGGCACCGTCATGGCCGAATATGATGTCATCATTAATTCAACTATAACTGGAACTTTAGAAGGCACTCCTCAATTCGGTACTTGGAATGGAAAATACAAAGCTACTTACAAATGGGATAGTCACATGGAAAATGATATCGGCTTTCTTAAAGGAAACTATAGCTGGAATATTGATGATTCAGGAAGGGTAACAGGGAAAGTAGTATCTAAAGTTAGTGGATTATTAGTTGGAGACTGGCAGCTTCAACTCAATGGATCTGTCAAAGAAACAGGAATTATTGAAGGAACATGGACGGGAAAATTTATTCCCACCTATTTCTCATATGGACGCGTCACACCAGTCCCTACTACATTGAGTCTTCACGGCTCCGGAGAATTTGAAGCAAAATTACAAGAAAAAATTGTTATAACATCTGAGTCAACATCTGAAACAACTTCCCCCGCACCATCTCCTATCACAACTATACAACCTCCACCTTTAGATGAAACAATTGCTAATGAAGGCCAAATACTGATAACTATACTCCGTGCAGTATTCATAATCGCGATTTTTGTAATTGTAATTTCAATATTTACAAAAGTTTTTAGAAGGGATCATTGAAATTTCGAAATTTTTTTTAGGATTCTCCAATTCACTGCATTCTATTGATTCATATCATTGCTCTAGAAGAAACAAGAATTCTTAATTTATTAACATGCAACCCAATAATTATATTTCCATTAAATACGATTTGATGAGATTTGAATCGAATTCCTAAAGAACGTAAACTGATCCTATGGTTTAATGAAATAGGAAAAGAAGATACAGCTCTAGTCGGTGGAAAATGCGCCAATCTAGGAGAAATGATAGCTAGAGCAAATGTTCCAGTTCCCAATGGATTTGCGGTAACTGCCTATGCATATCGATTCTTTCTTGAAAAAAGCAACATCAGAGATCATGTTTTCTCCCTTTTAGAAGATCTAGACATCAAAAATCTAAAAAAACTAAATGAACAAACAGCTCATATCAGACAACTCATTGAAACAGCTGATCTACCTATTGAGCTGAAAGAAGAGATCTCATCACACTATAAAATATTGAGCAATGAGCCAGGCCAAATCGGATCCTTAGTCGCAGTCAGATCTTCTGCCACAGCAGAAGACCTTCCAGGGGCCAGTTTTGCAGGCCAACAAGACACATATCTAAACATTAAAGGAATCGAGAAGTTACTCACAAGCGTAAAAAATTGTTTTGCAAGCCTCTTTACATCTAGGGCAATTGTTTATAGAGAAGAGAAAGGTTTCGATCACAAGAGAGTATACCTTAGCGTTGCAGTTCAGAAAATGGTAAATTCTAAAGCAAGCGGAGTAATGTTCTCGCTGCATCCTGTAACTGGCAACAGAGACGTTGTTGTCATAGAGGCTGCGTGGGGTCTTGGAGAATATGTTGTGCAAGGCAAGATCAATCCAGATGAATACATTGTTTCAAAAAAAGATCTAAAGATCACTGACAAGATAATAGCTGATAAGAAAATAATGCTCTCAACCAAACAGGGAGGCGGTACGGAAGAGAGACAAGTCCCGACCATACTACGGAAAACAACATGCCTTACTGATGATCAAATAAAAGAATTAGCTAAGCATTCACTGAGTTTGGAACAACACTTCAAAACTGCTCAAGACATGGAATGGGCTTGGGATTTAGGAGACGATAAGCTTTACATCGTTCAAAGCAGACCTGAAACTGTATGGACAGAGAAAATGAAAGAACATATTTTCACGGTTAAAAAAGAAACTAGAGAAATTAAAAGAAAAGTAGAACCTACAAAAGAAAGAATTAAACTATTATCTGGCTTACCAGCTTCCCCTGGAATAGCTGCAGGTACTGCGCATGTGATCCTCGATGCATCTGAGGCATCAAAGTTTAGCAAAGACGAGGTATTAGTAACCGATATGACAGCTCCTGATTGGGTTCCAATCATGAGAAAAGCTGCTGCAATAGTAACTAATTCTGGAGGAATGACATGTCACGCAGCAATAGTCTCTCGAGAATTAGGTATACCCTGTGTTGTTGGAACGGGAGATGGTACAAAACTTCTCAAGACAGGACAATACATTACAGTTGATGCTTCTCGAGGAAATATCTATGAGGGTTTGCTTGCTGAGTTGGTGAAAGTAAAACAAACACTCGAAAAAATTCCTCTTCCAGACAAACAAGTACCATGCATTACTGCTGAGAGAGAGACACCAGTAACTGGTACCAAGATCTATGTTAACCTTGGTGTACCTGAACGTGCAAACGACGCTAGCAAATTACCGATTGATGGAGTCGGCCTTATGAGAATGGAATTCATTCTTGCAACATACATTAACGAGCATCCAATGCATTTGATTGAAACTGGAAAATCTGAGAAATTTATTGATATCCTATCTGAAGGGATAACAAAAGTCGCAGAAGCTTTCTCACCACGTCCAGTAGTATTACGTCTCTCCGATCTAAAAACAAATGAATACAGAGAACTCAAAGGCGGAGAGAAATATGAGATCCATGAAGAAAATCCAATGCTCGGCTGGCGGGGTGCAAGCAGATATGTTGATCCATCTTACGAACCTGCTTTAAGACTCGAATTAGCAGCAATTAGAAAAGTAAGGATAGAAGGAGGATTAAAGAATCTCCAAGTCATGATACCTTTTGTCCGTACGCCTAACGAATTGAAGCGAGTACTAACCATTATGAAAGAAGAGGGTCTTGTTCGAAGTCGTGACTTTGAGATCTGGATGATGTGCGAAGTGCCATCAAACATCATTCTTGCTGATCAATTCGCTAAACAAGTAAATGCTTTCAGTATTGGAAGCAATGACCTAACACAATTAATACTTGGATGCGATCGCGACTCAGCAAAACTATCCAAGATTTTCGACGAAAGAGATGAAGCTGTCTTAGAAGCGATACGACATTTCATAAAGATCGTTCACAAACATGGTGGCAAAGTGTCAATATGTGGACAAGCTCCATCTGCATACACAAATTTTGCAGAGTTTCTGATTAGAAATGGAATTGATAGCATTAGCGTGAATCAAGATGTTGCGATCCAGACGAAACATATGGTTGCTCAAATAGAACGTAAAATTCTCATGGAAAGCGCTCTTCGCAAGGAGACATCGGTTCGCGCAAAGGACATCAATAACTCTATGGATAGTGATATTGAATGACTGTTTTCACTAAGGAATTTAAACTTAAAACCGATAGAAAGCGTCAAGTTATTGAGATAACTGATAGATTAGCCGAATTTGTTTCAGAGTCAGGAATAACTAATGGAATCCTTCTTGGATCTACAAGACATACAACAGCCATTTTAACTACAGGAGTTAAACGGGAAGAACCTGTAATTGTTAATCTAATTGACTCAGTGGATATTCTTGATAAAACTAGAGTGAATTATCTTATCTCAAAAGGATTCGATCCCAATATTGTTCGAAGTCATGTTCTTGGAATGGTCTTGGGAGAAGGGCTCCAGATTCCTATACGCGAAGGAAAACTCAAACTGGGTGAATGGCAAACAACATACCTTCTGGAACTGCTTGGTCCGGCAGAAAGGGAAATCACAATTACAATTATTGGTGATTAAAACAATCTTCTTCCCATCTGATCAGATCATTACCATAAACTAATTTATTTGATTTCAATATCCAACTCAAATATCTTATCAAAGTTATTCAAAATTTGAACTTGAATAGAAAATCATTATTCCACCTTTTCATGAGTTTCAAAAATAATAAGAAACATTGATGACACACATGATTCACAAAAATGATAAGAAAATGATCTGTAACTTGTTAAACAATTTCGCGAAATCTAGTTTTGTTACAAAATAATTTGAACACCATTAGTTTTATTACATTGGTAACTCCAATTCTCACATAGAGGAGTATCATAATTGGCAGAAATGTACTGTGTTAAATGTAGGAAAAAAGTTACTGTCGATGATAGCGCTGTCAAAAGAGAGACAACAACCAAGGGTAGACCTATCTTAAAAGCCATCTGCCCAGAATGCGGCACGAAGATGACAAAGTTCACCAAATGAAAACTCAAAAACTCAGATAATCAACATTCCTGCTCGGATTTGGAAAACAAATTCGAGCAAAAACCACCCCCAGCTTTCAAAATTCTTTTAGAATAAAATCTCTTGAGCGCAACCTTGCCTTACAGTTGTTATGAGATCTATTTTTTTCTCATGAAAACTTTCTAAATTTAAATTGACAAACATTCGCCCAAAACTTGCTAATGAATTTTAGATTGAAGAAGTAATACTCTACCCTAAAATTATCAAAGATAGAACTTTTCAGATTGGCACATGCGCTTATGTTTAAAATTTTCTAAAAACGGCCCCTTTATCAGCTGAGCTGACCATTTGAGCGTATCTTGAAAGGTAACCCTTTTTGATCTTAAGTTCAGGTGGCTTCCAAGAGCTTAATCTCTCATTAAGTTCATTCTTTCCTATTTCGATTTCAAGTTTTCTCGAATCAGCATCCATAAAAATTGGATCACCATTCTTCACTACTCCTATTGGACCACCTTCAAAAGCTTCAGGTGACACATGTCCTATGCAAGGACCTCTTGTGGCTCCTGAAAATCTACCATCTGTTGCAAGAGCAACGGATTCACCCATACCCATTCCCACTAGCATTGCAGTTGCCATCAACATTTCCCTCATACCAGGTCCACCCTTTGGACCTTCATGTCTTATAATTATGAAATCTCCGTCATCGATCTTTCGCGCCTTTAGGGCTGCAATGACCTCTTCTTCACTGTCGAAGACCTTTGCTGGACCTCTAAATTTATGCATATTTTCTGTTACGGCAGCTATCTTTAAAACAGCTCCATTTGGAGCTAAGCTTCCACGGAGTATCGCTAAACCTCCTTCTTTGTGAATGGAATTTGTTCTTGGTCTAATGATTTCATCATTGTAGACTTTTACTTCCTCGATAATTTGCTTGAGGGTTTTACCACTTACTGTTTGAAGATCTGTATGCAATAAATCGCCTAACTGTTTCATTAGTGCGGGAATCCCCCCCGCGTTATGCAGATCTGTTATCTTGTATACTCCTCCAGGCGACATATTGCAAAGATGCGGGGTTTTCTTACTAATCTCATCAAACAATTCCAGAGGAAGATCATTATTCAATTCATTAGCTACTGCTTTTAAATGTAGGATTGTATTTGTGGAACCTCCCAAAGCCATATCCACAGTAATAGCATTCTCGAAAGCTTTTTCATTCATTATATGACTGGGTCGTACATCTTGTTCTATTAATCTCATTATTCGCCTTCCGATTTCTGTACAGAGTCTTATTTTGGCCGCATCAACCGCTGGTGTCGTTCCCATATAGGGCAGAGTCATTCCCAATGCTTCCATCAATGCTTGTGTTGTTGTTGCCGTGTATAATCCTCCACAAGCACCTGCACCAGGTAGTGTTATCTCTTCTAGATATGCTGCTTCTTCAGGAGTAATTTTCTTCGCCTCAAGTAAACCAGGAACCTCAAAAAGTTGCCCAACCGTAATCTTTTGATCTTTATAATACCCCCATGTTGGACATGCGGGATACATTGCTCCTCCAGGAACCATAATCGCTGGAATATCAAGTCTGGCGGCAGCCATCAACATTCCAGGATTTATTTTATCACACGTTGTAAGACAGACCATCGCATCAAATTGGTGTCCTTGAATCATAACCTCAATGGAATCTGCGATTAATTCCCTACTTGGAAGGGACATTCTAAGACCTTCATGGCCTTGAGCTATTCCATCGCATAGTGCTATTGTATTGAATTCTATTGGAGTTCCTTGAGCTGCTAGGATACCCCGTTTTACATGCTCACTTAGCGCATTAAGATGGATATGACCTGGAACAAGTTCATTCCAAGAATTCACTACTGCAACTAATGGTTTACTTAGATCTTCATCCGTGAATCCTGCACATTTGAATAAAGCTCTATGAACATATCTATCAGTTCCTTCGATAACCTCTCTGCTTCTTAGTTTTTTTGATGATGTCAGTGTCAATAACCTCGAGATTGATATCTTCCGTAAGGCTCCTAGGAGTAATCTTAAACTTTTCTAAAGGATAGCCTTGGGAAGATATATTTGATTTGATTGAATAAGAGTTAGAGGTTTCTTCTATGAAAGCCAGAGTGCGCGTTTACATCAGTGGCATGGTTCAAGGGGTTTTTTTCAGACATGAGACTAAAAAAAGGGCGTTGAGACATGGAATTTCTGGCTGGGTTAGAAATCTGGAAGATGGCCGTGTTGAAGCTTTATTCGAAGGGGAAACTGAGGCAATTGAGAAAATGTTAAATTTTTGTAGGAAAGGCCCTCCTGGAGCCGATGTGCAGAACTTAGATGTTAACACTGAGACATGGAAGGGAGAATTCAGAGATTTCACTGTTAAGTATTAGGAAAAAACATTTCTGGTTAGTAAATCAAAATGAAACGCACTTGGGTCATAACATAGGCTACCTGATGCTGACCGGAAATATTTAAGTCCCTTCTCCTAAACTTCAATAACATTCCATACATAATGCTCCGGTGGTGTAGCCCGGTTAGCAATACTGGCCGAAAGCATAGCGGCCTTATTCGCAATTGAGCGAAGGCCAATCGAGTCGTTGATCGCGGGTTCAAATCCCGCCCGGAGCACATCAAAAATATTTTTTCGCCACATCGAAAAAATGTTTTAATTATAAAAACATACGTCTGACAGTCTTGGACACCTTAGATTAGAAGATCAAGGCATATCATATTGTATTGTAATTGGATTCTTATAATGAAATAGAAGCACGCGCGATACGCATCTGATGGTTAATTATCGTAAGAGAATCTTAACGCGATCTTTAACGATGACTACCTGAACCGATCATAACTCCTAAAATTAACCCGACCACAAAAATTATTGATGCAGATTCTAAAGGCCGACTCTTCATCCTCCCTTCAACTATTGACTTAGAATCCTCTGCAAGTTTTTTTACATCTTTTATTTTCTCATAAAGATCCTCTATTGTAGGTTTAGCTTCTTCAGAATCCTCTTTTTTGCTCAAGAAATTTTCACCTCCATGATTCCAGTCAGAAGATGTGCCTGCTTTCTTATAGAGGTATCCAATTAGAAGCCCATATGTGATTCCAATTAGCGTTTATTACAAGTTAAAAATAGGTTTTGGTGATGGAAGTTGCGCGCGCTATCATCACCAATGAACAATGTTTTTTAATTTCGACATTTTAGAGTACAATCTATACTACAATAATGCGTAAGCGTGCGCTCGTTTTAGATTAGGGTGAAATAAATGAGTTGGGTAATTGTCTGTGAAGCCATTGGAGCCGTTTTCTCATTTGCCGCAATCGTTTTTTCAGTCTATATAATAACAAAAACTAAGAGAGGAGCCTCTGTATGGGCTTACTTGGGAATTACTTCATTCTGCATGTTCTTCGCAATGTTACTTGGCGTCTTCAGTCTTATATTTCCAGTTGATCAGACAATCCAGCGTATGCAACAATACATATTTCTTCTTGCTGGTGCTGTAGCCTTTACCCTAGCTGGAATAAGACTGCACGAAATATTTGAATACAAAGAATAATGAGATGTAAACCATATGATCTTGATTGAACCACTTATAGATGTAATAACTGCTTCATGCTTTCTTTTCGGGGCAGCTTTCTACCTTATGGTAGCATATAGTGAGAGAGGTGGTCTGGCATGGAAACTATTCGGCGCCACAGGGGCAATATGGTTTTCAATATTATTCCTAAAACTAGTCAACAACATGGTAGGATGGCCATGGATTACAGGAATAGTGAGATCAGTTATTGCGCTAAGCCTAGGAATTTATTTATGCGGCCTATTTATCCTAGCAAGAATGCTAAGATAGTTTATCTCCAGGAGATAACGCGCGCTAATGGACTTCTGGGAGGTATTCTGCAAACGAAGATTTTGTTAATTTAAATGTTAATTTAACTCTATACCGGAGCACCAACATCTTTCTTTGGCGTGCGCTCAATAATCTTCAATTATTTCACGCTACAAAGTTATGTATATGGTTAAATACACAATTCATGGAATTGACGCTAGTAAGCGAAATTTTAAACAATATACCTGATTCTTGGTGGAACCACATAAATGATTGCTGATAAGGTAGCTATTATTGGAGCCGGCATAACAAGATTTCATCACTCTCTTCATTTAGGAAAATCAACTCGCGAATTATTTGTCGAGGCTTTTTTGGAATCCTTAGAATCTGTAGATAAAGGAATAAATCATAAAGATATTGAGGCATTATTCATCGGTAATACAGTGAACGAATTTTTTGAGCATCAATCACACCTATCATCGCTTCTAGCAGATTGGTCTGGATTACTTCCTATCCCCTCTACACGCATAGAAACTGCATGTGCAAGCTCATCCACAGCATTAGAAATGGGAACTTTGGCCGTAGCCTCAGGGATGTATAATATAGTTATAGTTGGCGGTGTCGAGAAGATGAGTACCTTACAAACAGATGAGATGACATGGGCATTGATGTCTGGAATGGACCAAGCATACGAATGCCCCCTAGGAGTGAGTAATCCTGGTCTTTACGCTATGATGGCAATGGCTCATTTCCAAAAATATGGTTCAACATGGGAGCAACTAGCAACGATATCCGTTAAAAATCATCATAACGCTTCATTAAATCCAAAAGCACAATACCAATCAGAAATTATTGATATTGCAAATAAAATCGGACAGAAGAAAGGGTTATCCTTCAAAGACGAAATGGATTTTCTTAAATCCTCTTCAAATCCTTACGTTGCTTATCCATTGAGGCTATTCGATTGCAGTCCAATTTCTGATGGAGCATCAACAGTAATTCTTGCCTCCACGGAAAAAGCTAAGAATTTTACAGATACGCCGATATACATTTCCGGATTGGGTCACAAATCAGGTACAATGTCTTTACATGATAGGAATGATCTCACATCTATTCCTTCCGCAGTTGAAGCTGGAAAGAACGCCTATAAGATGGCGAATATTGAACCAAAAGACATTGATGTAGCTATGGTTCATGATTGTTTCACACCAGCAGAAATGATAGCCATCGAAGATTTAGGATTCTTTGCAAAAGGCGAAGGAGCAAGAGCCAGTGAGGAAGGAAGAACATCATTAAGTGGAGAAATTCCAATTAATACAGATGGAGGACTTAAAGCTAAAGGTCATCCAATTGCAGCTACTGGCACTGCAATGGCTTATGAGGTTTGGAAACAATTAAGAGGGGAAGCTGAAAAAAGGCAAGTTCCAAATGCCGATGTTGGATTGATTCATAACATAGGTGCGACTGGTGGAACGGCGGTCGTACAAATATTCAAGCGGTAAAATATATTGAATGAGAAAATTCCTTTCACAGTTAATTCTTTTCAAGACTTCCTTAATAAGAAAAAATTGATGGGTACCAAGTGTTGTGACTGCGGAAATCTTAATCTTCCACCCAGAATCATTTGCACAGAATGTAATGGGAAAAGATTAGAGTGGCATGAATTCAAAGGTAATGGCAAATTACAAACCTATACATTCATCTATACCGCTCCCACTTTTCTGAAAGATAAAGTTCCTTACGCTGTAGGAATAGCGAAACTCGAAGAAGGTCCAATGATTGCAGCCAGAATTAGTGATGTAGATATCAATGAATCAGATAGGATAAAAATAAGTACAAATGTAAAGATTGACTATATTCAGGAATCAGGCCGAAATATTTTGACCCTTAGAATAGAATAGTCTACTACTTGTTAGGGCACAATATATACACAGATTTTGTTAATTTAAACGTTAATTTAACTCTATACCGGAGCACCAAATGGTTTATCGAGAAATTTTTTTTTGAAAGGTTCAAACTGAGATTAATCCTACGTGTTCTATGTCACAAGAGATCTATTCAATGAATCCATGAACCTGTCAACATTTTCTGGACTGACAAGATACTTGGTATTTTTAACATCCTCTACAAGTACTAGATTATTCCTATTTGTAGCGTACACCCAAACTATACCAATCCCTTTGAAAATGAATATTCCAAAATATCCGTAAAGTCCACCGCTTGCCCAAAGCCTGCCGCCCCACCATGTCCATTTCCAAATCTTGGGTTCTTTAGAGACGATAATTTCTAAATCACCGATTATTCTTTTGACAATTATCAAATTATTCTGAAGAAAGTAGCCTCTTGGAGCCCATAACAATGGTGCTAACAGAATTGCCACATAAAGAATAATGATCCCAATTCTTAGGATCGTAGACATATCAGGAATAAAGGTAAAAAGAATCGTGAGAGAGATAATTAAAATCAATACAGCAGAAGTAATTACCTTTACTATATTGTCCCAAACTGTAGGGAAAAACTCCTGGTTTTTCATCAAAATCAACATATCAAATTTAAGTAGGACATTACACTCCAGCAGCAGTCGCTCTTGAAGAAGTCTCCTAATTTTCCTTAATTCATCAGAATTTTATAGTAGGTATCTTCAAACGTAACAGGTTCTGAATCAGCATAAATGGCCAAAGGCCTTACACTACCCAGTTTTTACTCTATAACGAAACACCAAGTTCATTTTTATAATGTTTTCCCATGAACGCTACCAAGCTACTCCAGAATAACTAAATAGAGCATCACATTATGGCGATCTAAACTTATGATTAAAGGTTAAAGAGGAAGACAGTAAAGTATGAAATGATCTTGTTGAAGAGCTTACGCGTACTACGAAGAGAATTATTACATGACGGACGTGGTAGACCCACTGGCCAACGACAGTCTATGCCTGAAATGACACGTCTATGGTACTTGATCTGGATTTCAAAAAAATATAATATTGAAACACGCAAATTTTTCGAATCCTTTCTTGATGCTTGGAAACATGAGAAATCATCCTGTAAAGACATGGTTATCGAATGCCGGCAAAAGACAGAGGATGATGGCGTCTTTCTTGTAACACAAAATCAAAAAGTGGTCACACAACTACGTCTTACCAAGCCAACATTAAAACATATGACAGAAATCGATCTTGAAAAAATTCCATGGAAAGAAAGTGATGTAGTAAGTAAAATTAACAAATTGAAACCAATTGACATGAAGATCAAAGACGTAAATTCAGAAGTCAAATGGGTCAATCTGAAAGCTAAGGTTGTTAAGAAACCAATCGCTAGGACGGTCTATTCCAGATTCGGTAATAATCCTCTTGGCTTATCAACATCAACAATCTCCGATGACACTGGATCCATAAAGATGCCACTTTGGAACAACCAAATAAATATGGTCTCAATTGGCGACACAATTCAGATTGAGAATGGCCGGATAAGAACCTTTAGAGGAGAACTTCAAGTAAGTGTTGGCAAAGCCGGAAAACTGAAGGTAATAAAAGCCCACTAAAATGAATATCTTATATTTTTAGATGTTTCAAGATTCTCGTTAGGACTTTTAACATTAATTAGCGCGCGATCTTTGTGTTAACCAACTCTGGGGCTTTCTCTATTGTGTTACCACCGATTTCTTGTATTTTCTTAAAATTTGAGCGCTGTTCTGGAGAAACTAGGGTTATAGCGATCCCTTTCTTGCCAGCTCGCCCTGTTCTACCTATCCTATGGAAATAATTGTATGGATCTTGAGGGACATCCAAATTTATGATGTGCGTTATTCCATCTATGTCTAAACCTCTGCCTGCTAAATCGGTCGCGACGAGTATTCGACGCCGACCATTCACAAATTTGTTCATAGCCCAATCACGTTGATTTTGGGTGAGATTCCCATTTATGACCACCGAAGAAAAGCCTCTTGAGCGTAGCATTTCGTTTATCTGAAATGTATCCCTCTTAGTACGACAAAACAATATAGCACGATCTATTTTCTCGCGATGTAGAAGTTTCATAAGTGACTTGGACTTCGTTCTCGAGTCGGTAGTTACGTAATATTGCTCAATTTCCTTGACATTGAGATCTTCAGATTCTATTAGAACCTCACGAGGATTATTCATGTATCGCCTAGCGAGTTTCAATACACTTTTGGGAATAGTAGCTGAGAAAAGTGCTGTTTGATGTTTTCCTTTAATTGACCTCATTATCAATTCAACATCTTCGATAAAACCCATTTCTAACATTCTGTCTGCTTCATCTAGAACGACACACAAAACATCATCTAATACCAGTGATCCGCCATCTAGATGGTCTAGAAGTCGACCTGGCGTGCCAACAATAATTGATGGGCAAGTCTTCATTGCTTCAAGTTGAACGTATTTTGATACACCGCCATATAATGCTAAAGCATGTTTGTTAGTCTTTTTACCATAGGAGTTTATGTCTTCTGCAACCTGTACTGCGAGTTCCCGTGTTGGAACAATTATCAATGCTTGAACATTGGGATTATTCTCATTAACTATCTCCAGAATTGGAAGCCCAAAAGCTGCTGTTTTTCCAGTACCTGTATGAGCTTGTCCAATTATGTCACTTCCACTCCATAGGAGAGGAATTACTTTTTCTTGGATTGGGTAAGGCCTTTGAAATCCGAGATCATCAAGTGCATCTACAATTTCTGGACTTAATCCCATATTTTCGAAATTATTCATTAGTTTGTTTCACCATTATTTTGCAACAAAAGCCGCAAGTCTCTTGTGTTAATCCGAAAAAACGACCAATTGAAAGATCGATAATTCAGTTTTACATTGATGTCTGTACGGAATGTGCTGCGTTAGAGGTCATTTGTTCTTCAGCGATCCTAAGAAACTAGTATCACTGATTCACCTTTCCTGGGTATAGGACCAAGCGCCCTTAATAAGTTAAGCGATCGCTATTTTGGTGCTTCAAGTCTTCAAATTCGTTTCTTTTCGCGTAAAATATCTAGCATAGTTTTGTAAGGAGATTTATGGGGAGTGATTGGATGTTTCTTAGGAATTAAATCTATTATTTCCGCTGTGTTTGGTTTGATCTTTAACGCCTGTTCCATTGTCTTTTCTATTAAATGCTGCTCGTAGAGAAATGAATAAGGAATATTCTCTTCAGGAACTTTAGCTGAATTATTTGTCAAGATTATTAACTCCATTTGTTCTAAATTCATTTACTTTGTAGAAACTTGTTATCTAAGACTGTCTCTATGAAATCTCAGGATCGACTTCTTCATCCTATTAGCAAGTTTCTTATCGGAATACGTTTCTTATTCTGAAAGATTTCTCACATGACCATCTTTCTTTGCCAGAATAAGTAGTGTAACTATTGTCTTCTCCCCTTTATTTAGTTGCTGGGAGTGTTTCTTTAATGTGAACTATGACTTTTCTTTCAGGTGCAACAAGTACAGTGGCTTAAAAGATAATATTCTCTCAATTTGATGAATTTTTATCAGAGTCACCTTTACATTCTTTAACGTGGTTAGCGAATTCGGATAGTGGGAAAGGTTTCTTACATTTTAGGCATGTCAACGTTTTTTGTCTCTTCTCGTCTCTACGACCGCCAGATTGCCAGCGACCTCCAAACTTTCTTCCCATACAATCAACCTTGAGTTTGCTCTGCTAAGAGTTGAAAGTCCTTATAGCTTTGCCTATCCTCATGACTAATACAAAAAAAGACTTACCATCCTTATCTAAAAAAATATTTAGCACATACTGTGCACAAAGTTAGTTCCAATTGAAATGTTAATATCGACCTAAACATTAACACCATTCAAGAATGTTTTAACATAGAAGATTGTTATCACCTCAATACAATATTTGAAAATTAATCAAGGATGGAATTAGTTTTTGTCAGATGAAATTGTAAAATCCAATTCAAAAGATAATGTGAAGACAGATGAACTAATACGAGATTATAGAATTCTTTTTTGTAGAGACCCACAGCCAGAAGAAATTGCCCTCGAAGCTAGCATAACTCCTGAAAAAGCAAAAGAAGTGCTTGAAAAGCTAGCTCTAAGCAAAAGGTGGCGTCAGCCAACAGAAATTGACAAGCAGAAAGCTCAAGAAAAAGCACGACGACGCTTAGAACTCGCTTCATGGCTGGAACTTGGATGTAGAAACTCATCTTATCTAAAAAAATGGGCAAAAGATGAGTTTGGCAAGGCAGAAACCATACGTAATCAATATTCAGATTGCTTACCAAAAATTAGACGTAATGAATTTGACAATAATGATGTTCAAGTAAATTTGATATTGTTCTGGCCTGAACTATCTTGGCCTATCATAGGGGAACCAAAAAATGGGGTTAAATTTTTTGAAGGTAAGATCTCTGATCAGACAACTATAATTGAACACAAATCGATTCCAAAAAAAGATCTCAATGATTGTCTCAAAAAAATACAGGTTATTGAGGAAAAAGTACAGTAATGCTAGTGTTCAGGGTAAAACTGTTTTTAGACGATTTGTTATTTCTTTTCCAAGTTTTGTTAGATAATAAGGTGTTTTTGCATTGATTAAGCGTAGCCGTATTAATTGAGTCATATTGTATTCGAAGATTCCTTTATTTCTTGCTCGGGATAACTCAAGTAATTCCTTGTCGGATATTTTTCCTAGTTTGTCTATTGTCGATAGAATTCTTATGTTGATGTCTGAGCTAATCACTACGTTGAAAGGGCGGATCCAGTCACTCTTCTTATAAGTTTCTTTCATGGACGGACCCCCTTATAACAAATCTTTGTAGATATTTGTTTGAATTCAATATGGAATCTTAAAGGATTCTTAATTTTTAAAATCAACATAATAGTCTAGAATTGAATATATTTCTCGTCTGCAGCCATAACTTATCAATTTCAATAGGTCGACTACGAAGCCCATACCGTTGACTAGCGCGCGTGCTGTCAGAATTTGCTTATTACTTTTGGCATGTGCATAATGTGATTATAATCTCGATTTAATGCTTGAGATTGATTGGAGTTCTTAATATTAGGTTATTGAAGACTCAATATCTGGTATTTTGAATATTTTGACATTCAAAAGTGGATAAGTCAAGAATTAATAGGATTAAATATTCTATCTAGAAATAAGACGGCAAAGAATTAACACTATATAATCGGGTCAGTCTGCGGGGGTACCCGAGTCAGGTCTAAGGGGCAGGACATCGCGAAGAATGTCGTGATGTGCCAAGCTTAGGTGGTCTCAACTAACCTGAGACACCCTGTGGCGCAGGCCTTCGTGGGTTCGAATCCCACTCCCCGCACCAACAATCATACCTCACCATTTTTTCAAGAAAACACTTCATTATTGCTCTCTTGGCAATTTGATAATAAAATCAATTCCCAGTATACATCCAAGTACGGCTATTTTATTAAGATCGACTAAGACCATTATTGCTCCAGTTAATAGTCAAATTGCTGAAGAGCGCGCGTTTATCTAAACCGATATATATGAAAGGTCTGAACATTGAAAGTTACTGTCGTCATACCGGCATATAACGAAGAGAGAACCATTCGTAGAATTGTTGAAAAATCCATCAAATATTCAACAGAGGTACTGGTCGTAGATGACGGAAGTACAGACAACACATATTCAGAAGCCGCCAAAGCTGGAGCAACAGTACTGAAATCTGAAAAAAATATAGGGAAATTTGCTGTTCTCAAGTTAGGATTCGAGACTATTTTATCTAAACAAAACTCAGATTGTATTATACAACTAGACGGGGATGGTCAACACGATCCTGATGATATCCCAAAATTTGTGAAAAAAATTGAATCAGGTGCAGATGTGGTTGTTGGTCAAAGAGAATTCAGTCTCAGAAAAATGCCATTTCTCAGAATAATATCTAATATAATATCAACATTAGTAATTACGATCCTTTTCACGATATGGTTGAAGGATACTCAATGCGGATATAGAGCATATAAAAAGGAAATTTTAAAGAAACTTCTGCCTCTTATAAATAAATCTGGCTTCGAAGGTGAAGCTGAGATACTGGCACAAGCCGATATACACGACCTCAAAATCAAAGGAGTTAAGATTCATACTATTTATGATAATGAAAATTCCAAGGTTAACCCACTGAGAGATATCAAGGCTTTCGCGACTGTATTAGCGAAGACAAGAATTACATATGCTAAGGATCAACTATCTTTACTCAGAAGAAAATTTATCCGCCCATGATCTCCCGTGCACCAGACAATTATGTTATTCAATTTCGGATAACTTCGACCACATTTACAAATCCCTCGCGTGAGCACCTTGGCAGTTCGTATGTAACATTTATGTAACAAACTTGTCCCAATTTTTAAGTACCTAGAAATTTCAAATAGAATCGACGAAAAATTGAAACTGAAATCTTTGCTTCCTGCAGGATTCCTTCTCATCATCCTAATGTTCTCAACCCTACAAATCAATAACACAACAGCTCAGATCCAAAAAGTGACTGAAAACACAAGATTAAGGATGAGAGATGCTGTTGTCAACGGAATGCCATATGTTTATGAATACAATAATGTTTGGGCAAGAGACACACTCTTTTCATGTTTCGGATTCATAGCTGACGGACAATATGAGATTGTAAAAAATCTCTTGATTTTCTTGTGGAATACAAGATATACATCGGAGAAAGGAGATTCAATAAGTGTCATTGCAAACACTACATCAACACGAATTGGTGAAGATGAATGCATAGACTCCACACCTCTTTGGATAATAATCACTGATGAATATCTTGAAGCAACCAATGATGTGGAATTCAAAAAATACATTGAGGATGAAAGATGTTATGAAAAACTTTCACAATGGCTTAATACTAGAATGGAAGATGGTTTGGTGAACCAGCATGGCAGAGATCATTACTATGCTGATTGGTGTGATTCAGCAAGAAAAGGTCTTCGACCAAAACATGTGATGTACTCCAACATTCTATTTTGGAAAGCATATACTGTTTTGGATGTTCAGAAAGCTTCCAGATTAAAAGAAAACATTGAATCAGAATTTTGGAATGGCCAGTATTATAGAGATTTCATTGGAAGCGAATATTTAGCAGCCGATGGAAACTTATTAGCAATAGTGTGGGATTTTGCAGACCAACAACAATCAGAAAGCATTTTGAAAAACATGAATGACATGATCTTTCCTCTTCCCACGTTAACTGTTAAACCAAGATATTTACACGACATCGAAAACTACCAAAATGGCAGAGTATGGGGATGGTTAGGAGCATTAACAATAGTCGCATATCTCAAAATACATGATACCCAAAATGCAAATATGGTTAAGGATTCCCTTGTGAACATACTCGAGAAGGAAAACTGGAGATTTAGTGAGCTTTACACCGAGCATGGAAGTAAAGATGGAGCTCCATTCTTTGTTTGGTTTAGTGGGCTGTTCATGTTTGCATTACACCAATTTCAAGAAATAAAATCAAACAGTTTGATTGTTAAAGTGGCAATTTTGCTAAGTTCAACTTACAGCTCTTCACCTATTCCTAGTTTTGTTAAAAAAGAATAATTGTTTGGATTGCGTATTAGCCTCAAAAGAAAGTTGTAAACATAGATGATATATCTATAACCAGTACATATGATTACATTGTTTTTTTAAACTAATGTTAAATATAGATTAACTACAGTAGGAAACCATATAAAATCGAAAATAAACTGGATTTAAAATTAATCCAGCGGTAGAATGCTAATGAGACTCAGAAGACAGTCCATATTATTAATTATCCTAATTCTGAGTCTCACAATCGCCTCTAATGAAATAATGGATGCCTCATGTTCAATCAATAGAGGAATTACTTGGTTTCTAAATTCAGATTCAAAAGTTTATAATCCAACCACAGGTTCGTGGCAGGATATTGATTTATCTGGAGACTCAGACATACCTGACGGTGCCACCGGAGTTGTTCTTGAAATAGTAAATGAAGACTCTCCTACAAATTCTCATATTGGACAAGTAAGAGCCAAAGGAAGTACTGACGATAGGACTTCTGGAGCTAAAATAGAAGGTACAACTCAGATAATGGCATTTGTCAAGCTTGATGCCAATAAAATATTTCAGGCCTATAGAGACAGTACAAACATAAAATTCTATATCAAAGGATACACAGGAGATGCTGTAGTCTTTTATACTGATTGGTCCAACGTAAAAGGCTCTCCAAGTGTTAGCTCAGTTCAAACTGTCACGCTTAGCGGCGTCCCAGCAAATTCTATAGCAATTTTAGAACTTTATGATCAAGTAGATACTAGTTATGCCCAATTATTTTTCAGAAGAACAGGAACTACTAGTTTGACTGTACGTTACGGTCAAGGTGGAACTTCGAATGCACATCAATTCATTATGGTTGGAATAAATGTTAACAGTAGATTTGATTATTTTAGACCAAATAATTTAGTTAATGATTATAACCAGTACAATCTCGTGGGCTACATTCTGCCTATAGATCCTACGTTGAAAGGTGTTGGATTCTGGCGCACTACACCCGTAGGCGATATTCAGGGAAGCATTCCAACCAATACTTGGTCAGACGTAGATATTACATCATACACATCGTCAAGTGCTTCAGTAGCATTAACTCTGATTCAATGTAAGGATTTAACTGCACCTGGAGGCATTAGGAAAACTGATGTTAGAAACAATACATCCTCAGACGACCAATTTGCCTTTAGCGGACATGACGATGGTCCCATCAATCGTCCTGAGACTAGCATATTCTATACTGTTGGATTAGATAGCAGTCAGATCTTTGAAGCTAAGGTTGAAAGTGCTTTCAACTCTATTACATTACTTGGATATCTGATTGATATTTCAGCACCTAATGCTCCAACGAATCCTCTTTGTGAAGGACAAATAAATCCAACAAACATCATAACATTAACACCAACTTTCTCTTGGACCTTCAGCGATCCTGATACAGGAGATTCTCAGACCGCCTATCAGGTTCAAGTCTCCTCAGACGTTGACGGTGGCGGCACAGTAATATGGGATATAGGACCAATACCAAGCACCAGTTCAAGCGTCACATATTCTGGCTCCGCACTTTCTAGAGGCGTTACTTACCATTGGCGGGTAAAGACATGGGACAGCTGGGAGCTAGAAAGCCCTTATACATCTGACCAGACCTTCAAAATAAATCAACTGCCAACTGCATCTGACCTTAAAACTGAAGGATCGACTGATCCACAAGAACTCAAGACTTTTACACCTACTTTTAGTTGGACCTATCAGGATCCTGATGGAGACATACAAAACCAATACGAAATCGAAGTAGGTACATCCATTGATGATAATAGCATATGGGATCCTTCACCATTTTCAGGATCCAGCTCATCTATCATTTATGGTGGTCCCACTCTAAACATATGCACAGAATATCACGTTCGCCTACGAGTTTATGACGGATTTGAATGGAGCAATGATTGGATACGTGGAACTTTTCAAATTAGAGGTGCGACTGTTGAAACAAGCACCGGCTCGGGTACTGCACAATTTGATACTGATATAGGATGCCTTACCCAGCTTAATGCTATAAATGAAGACTCACTACCTGCCACAGGTAAACCAGAACTCGACTTTATTCATGGTTTCTTCTCTATCGAAATTACTAATTTGAATCCAGGCGATACCGTGAATGTATTCATAAAATTACCAACATCCATGTTGGAAGGCACAGAGTATTGGGCTTATCCATCAAGTTCAACATGGTATCCAATTCCATTATCAGATGACGATGCGGACAAATTGATCATAATCCAGTTGGTTGAAGGAGGTTTAGGAGATGACGATCCTACAGACGGCGTGATCACTATTATTGGAGGACCTGGACAGCCTAGACTGCCTCCAGTAGCAGGCGTACTAATGCCCATAGATAAAGTAAGTATGATTATTCCTTATCTAGCGATAACATCTCTAATTGTCACATTGATTACAACTTTATCTTTTAGAAAAAGAAAGAAGTCTAAAAAAGTTCTAGTTCTCTAGATCTATCTAAGAGATACGATATTACATCCCATCTTCCGTCTTTACCTGCCATATCGATCCAAATTTTTCTCTCTAATATTTTTGAGAGATCAATATCTGCATATAATATCTCATCTTTTTCATATGATGGACCTGCAAGATAGTTACCCATAGGATCTATTATCGCGCTACCACCAT
>Ga0180438_10000326_pt1 | contig 95674 bp, 95 predicted proteins | sample SS_ome_12_FD_132455 | JGI IMG/M metagenome (GOLD analysis project Ga0180438, IMG submission 132455) | Hypersaline lake sediment archaeal communities from the Salton Sea, California, USA - SS_3_D_2 metaG | ecosystem: Environmental > Aquatic > Non-marine Saline and Alkaline > Hypersaline >... | reverse complement strand
ATGGAGGACTACGCGCTTTCTCTGAAAACAGAACTCTTTATTGATGCGGCTCTTCGTTTCCAAAATAGCCCAAAATCACCTTTTTTGACCTTTTTTTAGCTCAAAATGGTAAAGATGGGTTAAAAACAGCAACTTTTTTTGCCATCTCCTCAGGGATAGCATCCAAAGAAATGGGACTGGTGACAGCAAAAAACAAGACCGCTAAGGTCAATAAAATGATTACCATACGTTTTTTCATTCTGTTACCTCCTAACTGCTAATATTATACAAATTATAGTAAAAAATCATCTCTTATATGTAATAAAAACGTAACAAAATGGTAATTCTTTTTTAATAATGATATCATAGTGTATCAAATTCCAAATTTCTCACGGACTTGCTCATGGGGAGAGGTTTTTTCGCCTGACCCCTTTTTTGTCACGGGAAATGATATCTTGATGGGAAATTTAGGTCCGGCAGCAATTCTAATTTTGGCGTATTAAGAACAGGCAAACACAAGGTTTGCCCCTACAGTGGTACGAAAACCTGCATCGGACGTAGGGGCGAATCTTGTATTCGCCTGGACATTCAGCAAATTTAGAATTGCTGTAGGTCCGGTCTCTTACTTGTAAATATCTTCATTAATTGTTAAAATAAAAGCTCGGTAGGCTGCTGTGAGCAATGTCAATGAATATAGAAAAATGGCTTAACCAATGATAACAGAACAACAGGATACTGCTAAACGAATTCGCGCATATCAGGTGGACCAACTCTATACCAGGTTCCATTTTGCGGGATGGTTAATCTTTGGATCCATTACAGTATTAATCATCATCCAATGGCCGGTAATCAAACATTGGATTCTCCTGGTGTGGTGGGGTGTTATGATGGTAATCTATAGCATGCGTTTGTACCTGATATCGTTATACCGCCGTGCCAAACCTTCCCCGGAAAACATTGAACCCTGGGCCACCCGGTTCCTTATCAGTACTATTTGCTCCGCCCTGGGCTGGGGAGCTGCGGGAGTCTTTTTATTTTCCCCACAGGATATAGCGTCTCAAATTTTGTTAATCCTGATTATAGCAGGGACGGCCAGTAGTGGTTTGGCCACGTTAACCTCGGTTAGGGAGGATATTGTCGCCTTCCTCTGCTTGATACTTATTCCACCGATCGTCCGCCTTGTCTTTATGGGCACCAGGACGTACTTGATTATAAGTGGTTTGATCCTGTTTTATCTTGTTGGACTGCTTTTAATTTCCTGGCATATGACCAATACGATAAAGGAACTCTTAACCCTGAGGATAAACAGTATGAGGCAGGCGGAAAAATTACAGGAGAGCGAGTTGATGCTCAAACAGTCCGAAAGCAGACTCAGCAGTATAATGTCTTCTATGGTGGACCTTCTCTTTGCCTTCGACAAAGAGGGCCGGTTCACTTTCTATCATTCCGGAGCCAAAGCAGCACTCTTTTTGGAGCCAGACCAACTCATAGGAAAAAAGCATGTGGATGTAATGCCAACTCATATAAACGAGTTATTTGTCAAGGCCTTTAAGAAGGTCAGTAAGGGAGAGGTGGTTGATTATGAATACTGGCTGGATGCAGGCGAAGGGGTCCGGTGGTTCTCGGTAAAGCTTTCCCCTATGTTTTTAGACGGTGAATTCATTGGTGCAGTGGCGGTGGTAAGGGACATCAGCGAACGTAAACGGGACGAAGAAAAGATCAAAGCGTCGCTGACAGAAAAAGAGGTGCTGCTCAAAGAAATTCACCACCGGGTCAAAAACAACCTGCAAATCATCTCCAGTCTCCTTAGCCTCCAGTCCGGGTATATCACCGATAAGCAAACCCTCGAGGTATTCAAAAATAGCCAGGAACGAGTACTGGCCATGGCCCTCATCCATGAAAAAATGTATCAATCCGAAGGTTTATCACAAATCAACTTTAGAGAATATATCAACAGCTTGATTACATCTTTGTTCCAATCCTATTATTTGAAGCCGGGAAAGGTCCAGTTGAAAATGCAAATCGAGGAGGTTACCCTGGATATCGATACGGCCATCCCCCTGGGTTTGATTTTGAACGAACTGATCTCCAATTCATTGAAACATGCTTTCCCGGAGGATAAAATAGGAGAGCTGCGGATCAACCTAAAGGAATGTAATGAAGAGGAATATGATTTTACATTGATTATCGGGGATAACGGTGTTGGTTTTCCGGACGGCCTGGACGTGCAAAATAGTGGCAGTCTTGGTATAGTGCTGGTCAACTCACTGATAAAGAAACTGAAAGGTGTCATGGACCTGGATAGAAAAAACGGGACAACATTTACCATAAAATTCAAAATGGTATAGAAGGGGATCGTCAAGATGTATAAAAATAAGTTTTTATTTTTTGAAACTATTGACTCATTTTATGCGTCTTTATTATTCGATACCAACGAACAACGGGTAAATCAACCAAAAAATGACCGCATACAAACGCAGGTAAATAAGTAATAAATAAGGAGGCATAAATGAACAAAACAATAGGAATCATTTTGATCTTACTTTTTTGTGTGACCCTTTTCGGAGCGGAAGTGAAGAACCAGGATAAACCGTTAAAAGGAACCTGGGATTTTAATCTTAAGAAAACGTGGGAGGTATCAAGTGCAGGGGAAGAGCCCCTGGTCCAGGTCCGACAGTTCCGGGTGGATGAGGGAGGTAACATCTATCTCTTTGAGGGCAAATATCTTAAGTTTTTCGTATTCAATCCCGATGGAAAGCTCTTGTTTTCTTTCGGTAAAAAGGGTGAAGGGCCTGGTGAATTAAAATTTCCCTTTAATTTTTTTATTGAAGGAGAATATATCATCGTGCCAGATATGGGGCGGATTCATTATTTTGAAAAGAAAGACGGGAAATTTGTAAAAACCGTGGTATTGGAGACAATGATGGGTTTGATGCCCCGGTTGTTTATCGACAAAGACCGTTTTATTACGGTACCTGAGAACCCGGAAGAAAAGGATTCCAAAAGTACAATCATCATATATGATACCAATACAAAAAAACGAGAAACCCTCACGCAAATCGGAGCGGAGCGTCATATGGAATTAACTGGCGACCAAGGTGGTGCTCGTATCCGGTTGAGAATCATGGACCCTTCCACCCGGCCCGGGGTTGTGATGGCGTTTAAGAATAATAAACTTTATCTTGGAAAAAGTGACAATTATCTGATCAAAGCGGTCGATTCGAAAGGTAGTGAAGTTTTATCGTTTTCCCTGGAAGGGAGGGAGCGGTGTAAGATAACCGAGGAATTTAAAAAGAGCCGGGTAGAAAATATGAGACTAAACAATCAAAGGCTCTCCCCGGAGATGGCAAAACAGATGATGGCCAGTATCCCAGACCATGCCACTTATTTCAGGCAGATCATGGTGGATGAGAAAGGGTATATTTATGTGTTTGTATCTGATATTGGGAACCGAAACCGCCAGGAGATCGATATTTTTTCACCCAAAGGCGAATACCTTTATCATTCTATGGTCTCTTTTCCTGAGGGATACAGCATGCAGACCGGACTTGTTATCAAAAGAGGATATCTTTATACAGTATTGGAGGATGAGGAGGGTGATATCCAACTGGTGAAGTATTGGATCAAAGAGATTTAGGCGCTTACCAAAAATTATATACCAACATGTAGTCGATATTTTTATTTCCTTTATGGCTGACCATGTGTGTGAAACGCTTTAACTTACAAGCAACAAAATACAAATTACAAGCAAATTACAAATTCCAATATCCAAAATTACAAACATCTGAACCAAGCTTCTATTACACGTTTTGTACTCAGGATCAAAATGAGCTTTTCTTTTTCTTTCTAGCCTTAAAAGGTCTTGTTTTTAATTTGTAATTTGGGGTTTGGGATTTGTTCTCGTGCTACGTAGCGAGGCTACTTCGCAGAGTAGCATGTAATTTGTGATTTGTATTTTGTAATTTTTATAAAATCGACATGTTTCCAACATTTGCAATCATATTCCCACGTATGTGGCTCTTTTCCTTTGCGTAGTCATTGGAAAAACTTAGGTCCTCCTTTTATGTTTCAAAAAATCTGGTTCATGAGCGTACTGTTCAATTTTTTATGGTATAGAAGGTTTTAAAAGCTCTTCCATTGACCATTGACAATTGGCCATTGACCATTGTCAATTAAAATCTCTGTCAAGAAGATAAGAAGAAATTAGAATGGGAAAAAATTGTCAATTATTAATTGTCAATTTCCAATTGTCAATGAGTTTTTAAGAAGCTGGAAACGTAGGTATAACGCTGTGTTTCACAAGATTTAAAAAAGGTATTGATTAACGATTAAATTTCCAATATAATATCCCTTGAAATGTTTTGTGTGGATATTGGGCAGTGAAGCCGAATGTAATGGCAGGAGATTAAAATGAAAAGATATATTTTTTTTATCTTAGTTTCATTATTCATTTTGATGCCAATTTTTTCGAGTCAACATGCGTCTGAAAAAAATCTGGATCCTATCGATTCATTTGTCGATGCAATGGAAAAAGAAGAGGGCACAGCGAGAATTAATGCCCTGAAATTATATATTAAACAATTCCCTGAAACCACTTCCAGATGGACCCGGCTTGCTTACTTTAATATTGCTACTGAGTACTATAAGATTAAGAACTATGCAGAAGCAGTCAAGCAAGGGGAGAAGCTATTTCTTATAGGAAAGTTCGGCAAAGGTGAAGAGGGAAGACTTGCCCTTGTACTTGCAGAATCCTATGGTTTAAAAAGCTCCCCTGTATTCAATAAAAAAAAGGCGTTTCAATATATTAAAATCGCCATTTCCGCAGCAAAAGCCTCCAATGATGAGGAGCTTTTAAAAGCCGCTCAAAATTTAGAGAAACAACTTTCTGCTGCCAAACCGTTAACAATGTCTCCTGAACAAAAAATCAAAAGACTCTTTTCCGAGAAAAAATTCTTAGAAGTAATATCTTATTACAAGACGTTAAATGCTGCTGATAGAAGTAATCCTGAAATTCATAAAATTTACGCCGACGCCCTGGTTAAAACCAACAGGTACGATGCGGCAATAAGGGAAAAGAAAAGAGAAATTAGAAATTTGAAAAAAGAAATTCGTAATTATGAGCATGAAACCGGTCACGATGCACCACCTTACATGTATGAAGATTTAAATAAAAAGGAGAAAGAACTTAAAGAACTGGAAGCCGGCGGCGCTGATTTTTCAAAATTGGCAGAATATGAAAAAAAGATTAAAGAGTTAAACGAAACCATTCAAAGAGAATTACAAGAGATCAGGTCAAAAGCAAAAAAACGACTGAAATGAACCGTTAATGAATAAAGACAATAAAAAACTAAAAAATAATGACATCAAACGAAAATACCTGCGGGAGGAGTATACCTCACGCATCAACCGTGTCATTGACTACATCGACACCAATATCGATGAAGAACTCTCTCTGGAAACCCTTGCCCAAGTGGCCAATTTCTCCCGGTTTCACTTTCATCGCATCTTTAGCAGCATGGTGGGTGAGACCTTGAATCATTTTATCCAACGAATCCGGGTGGAAAAAGCAGCCATGCAACTGGCTGCCAATCCAAAAAAATCTCTTACCGACATTGCATTTGACTGTGGGTTCTCAGGATCAGCAGCCTTTTCCCGGGCCTTCAGGGAAAACTTTCAAATGAGCCCCAGCCAATGGCGTTCAAAGAAAACGTTTCAAGATAGCAAGATTTGCAAAATTAATGGCAAGAACCGCCAAACAATCGGCAAGATTGGGAAAGACTTCCAGGTTACCCTCCAGTATAATTTAGGTGTCAATCAAAACCTAATATGGAGGATTAAAATGAAAAACAACAAACAACAGATTCAAGTGGAAGTCAAAGAGATGCCGGATTTTAATGTGGCCTATGTGCGCCACATTGGTCCTTACAAGGGTGACAGCGAGCTCTTTAAAGGTCTTTTTATGAAGCTAATGAAATGGGCTGAACCAAGGGGTCTGCTGCGTTTTCCTGAAACCAAAAGTATTGCCGTTTACCATGATGACCCGGAGGTCACGGATGAGGCTAAGCTCAGGACAGATGTATGTATCACGGTCCCAGAGGGTACGGGTGTAGACGGGGAGATCGGGAAAATGACGATTCCCGGTGGTAAATTTGCAGTGGCTCACTGTGAGCTCTCCCCTGACGAATATGAAGGGGCCTGGAAAATGTTGATGGGCGGGTGGCTGCCGGAAAGCGGATACCAACCCGATGACCGCCTGTGCTACGAACTCTACCTCAACGATCCCGAAGAGCACCCGGAAAACAAATGTATTGTTGATATCTGCGTACCGGTCAAACCGCTGTAACCGAAAAAATAAGATGGCAGAAAATAGTGAAATTGCCTAAAGTAGGAAGTGCCTAAAGTGCCTAAAGTTGTAGTGCGCCGTAAAACCGGCGCGCGATACCTTTTTAGAGCTAAAAGATACATGGAGCGTAGCGACACCTTAACTTTAGGCACTTTAGCTCACTTTAGGCACTTTAGGCACTTTTTACTCCAGCTCGTCCGGTTTGCGTGCCTGGTAAAAAAAGGAGGTAACATGTCAAACAAAGATTCATCCAAATTAAAAATAGCTGTGAGAATAGCAATAATGATCATTTTTTTTATTGCGTTAATCTTTGTGCCGGCAGGCACTTTTAAATGGTTGGAAGCATGGATTTTTCTTTTGCTTTACTTTATATGGATGACAGCAGTGGTCATCTGGATGAAAAAAAATGACCCGGAACTACTTAAAGAACGAATGACAGGTAGGAAGAAAAAAGACGTCAAACGCTGGGATAAAGTTTTTATGTTTTCCTACTCGTTGATGGTTTTGGTACTTTTTGTATTGACAGGCTTTGATGCCATTCGTTTTCGTTGGACACAGGTGCCTTTAGTGATCAAGGTCATTGGATTCCTGGGTTTCATCTTGGCCATGAGTATTGTCACCTGGACAATGAAAGAAAACACATATCTTTCAGAAATGGTAAGAATCCAGAAAGAGCGCGGCCACCAGGTATGCACCACCGGTCCGTACCAATATGTTCGTCATCCCATGTATGTGGCGGTGATTATCTTTTTATTCTGTTTTCCCCTGGCTCTGGGTTCGTATTACTCACTGATCCCGGCGTTTGTCACTGTTATCCTTTTCCTTTTCCGCACAGCCCTTGAAGATAAAACCCTTCACAACGAACTGCAAGGCTACAAAGAGTATGCGGAGAAAGTCCGTTACCGGTTGATTCCTGGGGTATGGTAGAGGTGTATCGTCCCAATGAAAAAATTCTTAGAACTAGAAGTTATTTCTAATGGTTGAGGCATTGTATTTTTCTGGATTTTTTCCTTGAAATTCTCTCCATTTTATGTTATTGGTCTACTTCTGTGTTTCTCGTGCTTCGTAGCGGAGCCACTCCGCAGAGTAGCATTCTGTGTTTTCGTAATTACGTGGGCCCTATTTTTTTAATCCAGAGGAGGAAAATATGCCAACGAAAATTAAATCTCCTAAAATTATTAAAGCCGCAGGCAACAAACCAAAAAAAATTGAAGAGTACATTGGTCGGGTCAATTCTAAAACCGATGTTCTCAGTATTGCCCGGATGATAAGTCCACAGGGATGGATTGAACCAGGGCAAAGACCGGAATTTGACGAGTATACCATTGTTTTAAAAGGATTGCTGCGAGTTAAATCAGAAAATAAAACATTCGATGTCTCTAGCGGTGAAGCGATCATTGCGCATAAAGGCGAGTGGGTTCAATACAGTACGCCTGGACCTGATGGAGCAGAATACATTGCGGTATGTCTACCGGCATTTTCACCAGAAATCGCTCATCGGGAGGAATAAACGTATGAAACGAGTACATCTGAATCCGAAGGGTGATAAAATCCGAATAGGTATTCTTTTACCTTTAATACCAATACTATTAATGGTATCCTGCGGGCACAAGGAGGAATTACCGGTGTATAAAAATGCCAATCTTCCAGTGGAAAAACGGGTGGAGGATTTACTGGCTCGGATGACGCTGGAAGAAAAGATCGACCAGTTAAGCGGTCTGGGTTTTGATACGAAAGAAAACAAACGGTTGGGTATTCCTGTGTTGAGTATGTCGGACGGGCCTGTGGGTGTAAGATACGGTAGAGCCACAGCCTTCCCGGCAGGTGTGGGGATTGCTGCCACATGGAATACAAACCTGACTGAAAAAGTCGCATCTATTATTGCAAAAGAAGCCAAATCCAAAGGCCGGAATTACCTTTTAGGACCCTGTTTAAACATTCTTCGCCACCCGCTGGGGGGAAGGAATTTTGAGAGTTACGGCGAAGACCCCTTCCTGGCAGGCCGAATGGCTGTGGCTTTTGTCAAAGGTATCCAGGGTCAGAATATCCTGGCCTCTATTAAACATTTTGCCTGTAACAACCAGGAATGGAAGCGCCACCATATCGATGTGGGGGTGAATGAACGGGGACTTCGTGAAATCTACCTGCCGGCCTTTAAGGCTGCAGTGAAAGAAGCAGATGTATGGACCGTAATGGCAGCCTACAATGTTTTAAGGGGCGAACCCTGCAGTGAAAACAAACACCTCCTAAACGATATCTTAAAAAAAGAATGGGGATTCAAAGGATTTGTGGTTTCAGACTGGGGAGCTACAACCAGCACGGTCAAGGCCGCGATTGCAGGGCTTGACCTGGAAATGCCTTTTGGAAAATTCTTCACTGACAAATTACTGGAGGCTGTAAAAAAAGGTGAGGTCAGTGAGGCTGTGATCAATGATAAAGTCAGGCGGCTGATGCGTGTCCGGTTCAAAGCGGGCATGTTTGATAATCCCAAAACCATTGACCTTGACTTGAGTGTCGTCCATCGTGAAGACCATAGACAATTGGCATTAGAAGCGGCCAAAGAAAGTATTGTGCTGTTGAAAAATGAACACAATGTTTTACCGTTAAACAAAAACAAATTAAAATCCATTGCTGTACTGGGTCCCAATGCAGCGGAGGCACGGGTTGGCGGAGGGGGAAGCTCTAAAGTGACTCCCTTTTACGCGGTTTCACCATTGGAAGGACTGAAAAAAGCAGTGGGAAACGATATTAAAATCAAATACGCCTTTGGTACTGCGATAAAAGGCGATATCCATCCTTTAGAACCGATCTATATGAGACCTTCAAACACATCGCAAGGGGAACAGGGATTATGGGGGGAGTACTTTGCCAATACAGAACTAAAAGGAGAACCGGTCATCACACGATGTGATAAGCAAATCAATTTTAACTGGGGTTATGACGCACCTCACTCGATATTGCATAAAGAAAACCACAGGCGCCTCTGTTCTATCCGGTGGACGGGTCAATTACTGCCTCCTAAAACAGGTATTTACCACCTGAAACTGATTAATAATGATGGTATCAGGTTATACCTGGATGATAAATTACAAATCGACAACTGGAAGCAGAACCGTCTTAAATTCAACGGCGTTTCCCTTGAATTAACGGCTGGAAAACATTACGATTTACGGATTGAATATTTCTATAACGGTGGTATATCGATTGTAAAATTCGGTTGGGATATGCCGGATCATGACAGTATTGCAGAGGCAGTGGCACTGGCAAAGGATTCGGATGCGGCGGTTATATTTGCCGGCCTATCCGACCGTTTTGAAAGTGAGAGCTATGACCGGGTACGGCTGGAACTGCCGAATCAAGATAAACTGATAAAAGCAGTGGCAAAGGTTAATCCCAATACAGTGGTGGTGTTAAATACAGGCAGTCCGATTTTGATGAATGAATGGATCGATGATGCAGCGGCTGTGGTGGAAGCATGGTACCCGGGCCAGGAAGGGGGAAACGCAATCGCAGATATATTATTGGGCAATTACAATCCAGGAGGCAAACTCCCTTTTTCTTTTATAAAAAAATACGAAGATTCCCCTGCTTTTAAAGATTATAAAGATAAACGTCTAAAAAGTCCCTATTCAGAAGGTATTTTCGTGGGCTACCGTTACCTGGACAAACATCATATCGAACCCCTGTTTCCTTTTGGTCATGGTTTATCCTACACTTCATTTAAATATTCCAATTTAAAAATCGATTCACCTGGAGACGGCACATGTTTGGTTCATGTGGATATAAAAAACACGGGAAAACGTAGTGGAGCCGAGGTCGTCCAGGTTTACGTCAGGGATGTGGAATGCAGCCTGGAGCGGCCGGAAAAGGAATTAAAAGGATTTCAAAAAATATTCCTTGAACCGGGTGCAAAACAAACGGTACAAATCACTCTCAACCAAGACGCATTTTCATTTTTTCACCCGGAGAAGAAGCAGTGGATAACGGAACCGGGCGAATTTGAAATATGGATAGGCAGTTCATCGAAAGATATACGCTTAAAAGGACATATAGATTATTAGAGTGCCTAAAGTAGGAAGTGCCTAAAATACCAACGTGCCTAAAGTTGTGGTGCGCCATAAAACCGGCGGACGATAACTTTTTAGAGTTAAAAGATAAACGGAGCGCAGCGACACCTAAACTCTAGGCACTTTAGGCACTTTGAACACTTCACTTAACTTAAACAAAATGATAAATGCATTTGAAAGTTAAACCAAACTGGATTTTATTCGTAGAACAAATATTATAAATAAAAATATAACTCATAAAAGAGGTGTTAAAATGATTAAAAAAATGTTGATTATCCTTTTGACGGCATTGTTTACCACTCTATTGGGGGCGGAAACCAAAGTGACGCTTATGCCCGACCTGATGAGACCTGAAGCGCTTTTTTTCGATAATACTCAGATGTATGTGACTGAAGGTACGTCCATTTTCATTTATTCCTTAAAGGATTTTAAATTAATCAAAAAATTCGGTAAAAGAGGGGAAGGGCCGCAGGAATTTATGATAAATCCTCAATACAGCCCACTCTTTATCGACGTGAATACAGAGGATATCATTGTTAATAGTTTTGCGAAATTATCCTGGTTTACAAAAGAGGGGAAATTTAAGAGAGAACTTAAGCTTTCAAACCCCTTAATACTTCTCATCCAACCGTTTGGTGAAAATTTTGTGGGAATACGTTTTTCTATTGGAGAAAAACGAATGCAAATTCTAAACTTATATGATGATAAAATCAATGAATTGAAAGAAATTACCAAACAGGAGCACTTTTTTCAGCCTGGCAAGGGTCTGCGGGTTTTAGATCCTCTTCCTTATACGATACCAAAAGATAATAAACTATTTCTCGCATGGGAAAAAGATTTGGTTATAAAAGTATTAGACATTGAACTCAAGGAATTGTATGCCATAAAATACGATTTGGAAAGACGAAAAGTAACTGAAGAGGATAAAAAAGAGTTTATTAATTTCTTAAAGACCAATCCGGCAACAAGGGATGTGTTTGAACTTTTAAAGCCTATCCACTTTCCTGAATACTATCCTGCAGTGCAAACACCATGTATCACAGGCAATAAAATTTATGTGGTGACAAATAACAGAGAGGATGATAGAGAAAAAACCGAAATCCTTTTGTTTGATATGGAAGGCAAATTTTTAAAACAGGTATTCATTCCGATAAAAATGAACACCCCGATTCAACCTTACCCCTTCAATATTCACGAAGGTTTCCTTTATCAAGTGGTGGAGGATGAAGAGGAGGAGGAATGGGCACTTCACATGACGGAGATTAAGTAAGAGGTAAAGCGGTAGAGAGGTAAAGAGGTAAAGTATAGGGGCACGCGTTACGTGCCCTGGATTCTTCGTTTCTAAATCAATATTTACTTCTTCGTCCGTAAATAATCCCCAGTTTTTTCATTCGGTTTCGGAGGGTACTGGGATTGATTCCCAATAGGTCAGCCGCCCCACCCGGTCCATGAATTTTTCCCTCGGTCTTGTCCAGAATTTTCCGAATATGCCGGATAACCGCCTCATCAAGATTTCCACTATCATCCGGTTCCTCTGTCAGATGCTCATATCCCTCTCCTTTATCTGTTTTAAGATGATCAAAGTCTATCGGCCCTATTCTATTTAGGATAAGGGCACGTTCGACAATATTCTCCAATTCCCGCACATTGCCCGGCCAAAAATATTCCATGAGGATATCAGTTGCACCGGGAGATATCGGTGGAATGGCTGGCAATTTTAATTGCTTTGATTTCAGGGAGAGAAAATGCTGCAGTAACGCCGGGATATCTGATTTCCTCTCCCGCAGCGGCGGTATTGTAATGGGAAACACGTTCAGTCGAAACCATAAATCCTCTCTGAATTGATTGGTTTTTACCCGCTCTTTGATATCCTGGTTAGTTGCTGCGATTACCCTAATGTCCAGGGTAAGGGTTTTTGTTCCCCCTACCCGCTCGATTGTTTTGTTTTGCAAAACATGAAGTAACCTTACCTGGGATATAAGGGGTAATTCAGCGATTTCATCGAGGAAAATCGTTCCTTTATCGGCCCGTTCAAAACGGCCCCGTTTCTGTGATATGGCTCCGGTAAAGGCTCCTTTTTCATGGCCAAAGAGTTCGCTGTCAATGAGGGTATCGGGAATGGCCCCGCAATTCACACTGATAAATGGACCATTTCTGCGTGGGGAGGAATAATGGATGGCATTGGCGATCACATCTTTGCCCACCCCTGTCTCTCCAAGTAGCAAAACCGGGCTGTCCAGTCCGGCCACCTGGCGTACGTGCTCCATAACATTCTTAAGTCCGAAATTCGCCCCAACAATTTCGTCACCGGAAAGGCGTCGCAGTTCTCCATGGAGATAGCGGTTGTCATCAATCAATAAATCCTTGAGTTTAAGGACTTCCCGGTGTTTCAGGGTGTTGGAAATAGCAATAAAAAAGGGTTCCTTTAACAGGGACAAGAGCCTGGCGTGTTCCTGGTTGTATTTCTCTTTACCTTCGGTACTGACCACCAGACTGCCCAAAACCTGGCCTTTTGATTCTAGTAACATGACCATCAAGGATGTGCTCTGTAAACCGTGAAATTCCAGCATCTCCCGGCTTATGGCATAATTCTGCGGGTCCTCGAAGATAAAAACCTTCTGTTCAAGGGGTAGGTCACGCCGGTTGGCCGATGCTCGGGCCTCTTCGGACAGAGGGGTTAGCAGGTCCAATTTACTGGAGTTTGAAACCGTTGCCGTTGCTATGGTGCGCATGGCATTGTATTCCGGATCAAAATGTTGTAAATACATCCTGTCCACCGGTAGGACTTTCTGCAGAACCTGCAGGCACGAGAACAATGCCTTTTCAATCTCCAGGTTACCACAGATTGATATTGTTCCCTCTCGGAAAAATTCGTTTTCGTCCATTTAACTTATCCTCATTATTGGCTGACTTTACACATCCGAATATTGCCGTATTTGGCATTATGATGGCAAATCGCCATATATGACAATACATGTTACCATATATGATATTTTTTTTAAACGCCTATATCAAAAATGGTTGATAATACTGCATATTTTAAATTGGAAATTAAATTGCATAAAAGATGGATGAAGGAGGTGTCAAAATGACTAACCATAAAAATATTCTGGATCAAGAAAAATGCATTAAGTGCCAATTATGTACTGAAGTATGCCCCTGCAAAATCCTGGGGATCAATTCAAATCATGAGGTGCATTTTATTCATGAAAGAGAATCCATCTGCCTACAATGTGGTCAATGTATGGCTATATGCAGCACAAAGGCCATTCAAGTGCAGGGTATCTCCTATGAAAATGAACTTTTTGATTTACCTGACAACGATATTAATCAGAAGAGCTTTTTTGATTTTCTTGCCAATAGAAGGTCTGTTAGAAACTTTAAAGATAAACCGGTTCCTCGAGAATTAATGGTAAAGATTGTTGACTCAATTGCCTTTGCTCCAAATGGATCTCAACCCCATAAAATCAACATAACCGTTGTAAATGACAGAAAAGTGATCGAATCTGCACTACCAAAGATATCTGAATTCATCAACAATATCGTTAAATGGGTGGATAATCCCTTTGTACGCTTCATGATAAAACTGAAGAACGATAGGGAAACCTTCAAGACACTCACCAACCATTTTTATCCAATAGCAAAACTTGGTAATTACAAATTGGAATATGGAGACCGAATAACCAGAGGTGCGCCAGCTATGATCATTTTTCATGCCGATAAAGGCGCCGAAGAACATACCGACAACTCACTGATATATGCCACATTTGCCATGCTAGCAGCACATTCTCTGGGGCTAGGAGCTACCATGATTTCTATTGTACCGAGGGCCATTAACAAAATGAAGGAGCTGAAGGAGACTTTTAAAATACCGGATAAAAATGAAGCAATAATATCTTTAGTTATCGGCTATCCAAAATACAAATATAAACGGGCCATTAAAAGAGACGTTCAACAGCTAAATTGGATTGAATAGATGATTTTGTATGGGTAAAAATTCTAAAGGAGGGCTAAAATGGTAGAAGAAAAAATCGTTAAATCGGCATGCAGGATGTGTCATGGTGTCTGTCAGGTCAATGTACATCTTAGAAATAATAAAGTCATAAAAATATCAGGAGACAAGTTAAGTCCAACCAGCAGCGGTTATATCTGCCCAAAGGGAATTGCCTCACCGGAACTACTTTATCACCCGGATCGTATTACTCATCCTCTTCGCCGTTCCGGCAAACGCGGTGAAAACAAATGGGAACAAATAAGCTGGGAAGATGCACTAACGGAAATTACAGGAAAACTTACACACATAAAAAACGAATCAGGCCCTGAATATTTTGGGCTGATGCATGGGACAACCCGTCCGTATTTGGATTTTGCCTCTCGATTTGCCAATGCTTTCGGAACACCCAATTATACTCACATCGGCCATATATGTATGCTGCCGCGTATTTTGTCCAGTGCCTATACCATTGGATCTCTTCAATATCCTGTCACTGATGTGTATGGATTCGGAGGTAAAAAACCGGCCTGTATTATGATGTGGGGAAGTAATACTACCGGTGTAGGGGCTGCACACGGTATGTGCGGGGGAATTCTCCAAAGAGCATTGCAAGCGGCGGATAAAATCATTGTCATTGATCCCAGGGAAACAAATCCCGCGAAAAAAGCAGACCACTGGCTTCAATTAAGACCGGGTACGGATGGTGCACTGGCATTGGGGATGATACATATCATCATTAAAGAAAAACGTTATAATTATGATTTTGTGAAAAATTACACATCCGGTTTTGAACAACTTTCAGATTATATTAAACGTTTTACCCCTGAATGGACTTCAAAAATTACTGGAATAGAACCTGGAAAGATTATATCAGCGGCCTGTGCTTATTCCACGACCTCACCGGCGGCGATTCAATGGGGAAATGCAATAGATATGAGTATTTGCAGTTTTCATACTGCCCGGTCCCTGATTATACTGATGACAATCACCGGTAACAATCATATCACAAAATAATTTAAGGAGGAACATATGAGTAACCAAAAAAAAAATTTAAAGGAGCAGGAAGAATTGGCATTAAGCATTTATGTCGATGATGAAGATTGTCCGAATTTGTCAGTGCCAGTGGTATTTATCCATGCACTGGCTGGCAATTCCCAGCAATGGAAACACCAATTAACACATTTTCGAAAGACCAGAAGAGCGATTGCCGTCGATCTTCGTGGGCATGGGCGGTCATCGTCATTACCTACCACTGATTTCTCTATCGAATCTATGGCAGCAGACTTATATTCGGCCCTTCACAATCTGGAAATTAAAAAATTCGTGCTGGTGGGTCATAGTATGGGAGCGTTTGTTGCAATGGCCTATGCCAGTTCCTATGCCAGTCAGGTTGCAGGACTTCTTTTGGTGGATCCTCCTGGGGATTCCAGAAAAATGCCCTCGAAAGAGGTAGATGGCTATTTAATGGCACTAGAATCTGAGGCTTATGAAAAGATCATTAAAGACTATTGGGATCAAATCTTGGATAATTCTTTGGATGATACCTACAAAACTGTGATTCAAGATTTGCAAGATACTCCTAAAAAGACTGTAGTCGCCATTACCAAGGAACTGTTTAACTACAATCCTCTTTCCGCTTTAAATCAATACAAAGGACCTAAGTTATCAGTGATTACATCCATTAACGAAATACCTCATAGTCTACACAAACTTGCTCCTCATCTCCCTAGTGTTAAGGTAAATGGTACTGGGCATTGGTTGCATTTAGATAAATCAAAAGAATTTAATCAAATCCTAGAAGATTTTATTGGAAAACTTTAGGATTCCTGCAACCTTTGTGTCCTTATCAGGAGAAAAAAAGATTTTGAAACATATTGGCCTGTGGCCGGTTGAATACCCAATGCGGCATCCCGATGTCAATTCCATTAGTTAATGCGAATTTACCAAAGTTAGTGCGAAAATAACTATAGTTGATGCGAATTAATTGTAGGTATTAATGTGTGCGGTTAATTAAACGCACACAATGTTATTTATGATTCGATTTAGATCGGGAAAAATAAAAGCTGAAAAATATTGGAATACTAGACAAGTATCTAAAATCAATAAGATGGGAATAACTGAGAAGGTAGAGATATTACCATTAATTGATTGGAGTGTTTCAAATAATGCTCGTCAAAAAGAACCAGGCGTATCTTATTTGATTAAAACCGATACAGATACAATCCTTTTTGATACAGGATTTAACAGGTACCAGGAGGCTCCTTCACCTCTTGAACAAAACATGAAAAATCTTGGAATTGGGATAGATGATTTTAAAACGATTGTAATATCTCATAATCACATGGATCATGTGGGCGGGTTAAAATGGCAGAAGATAAAATCCTTTTCACTTTCTTCTCATGATAGCTGTGATTTGAGTATTTCACTTTTTAAGAATGAGTTTAGAAATCGATTTAAACCTATCATTGCTGGAGAAAGCATAGTTGTATAATTTATTTGGTGAATCATTCTTCCTGTTCTCATTTTGTACAAAAGCAACATTTTTCTCTTGTACGCGGAATTCTTGTTCGAACTGCCCCAACTCATTTAATGCTTCGGAAGAAAGGGGTACAGGCAAATCAACTGCCATTCCCTTTTCCTGTGTGACAATCGAAACAGTTTGAAATGACTTTAAAGCCGGATTAAAAAACTGAAGAAATATTTTGTCAATAGGCATTTCGGTCCATTATACTTGTCCTCAATGGTGATTGGTGTTTCATCTTTGTATATTACCATATTCAATATTTCCCTGGCAATTTGTCATATATGACGATTAAAATTACCATATTTGATAAATTTTTTTAAACCTAGGATCTGAAATGGTTGATATTGCTGAATCTTATATTTGGCAGTGAAATTGCATAGAGATTGTTTAGGAGGAAAAAATGAATTCTATTTCAAAAAGGGGATTATCTGCCCCCCGTGGATTGGATTTTTTCAATTTCGATATTTATGAAGAGAACATCACAGAGGAAATGAATAAGCAATTTTCATCAAAAATCCGAAAAAACTCTGAAGAAGTCCCCTGTCATAGGTGTCGGATAAAAGGTGTGGGTGTCGAAAAATGGGCTACAAAGGAAGCAAAACCCATCCGCCATCTTATAAAAAATATTTTTATTGTCATTTTTCTGGTATTTTGGGTGTTCAGCGGATTGTTACCTTCGCAGGACGCCAAAATCAAACCGGTACTGCTGAAGGATAACCTGTATTTGCTCTCAGGACTGGGTGGGAACATCGTATTCATGATCACAGAGGAAGGCGTTCTGGTCATTGATTCCGGTTCAACAACCGAACACGGCAAACAAATTACAGAGGCCATCGCTAAAATCACTGCCAAACCCATCAAATACCTGATTTTCACCCATTACCACTACGACCATACGGGCGGCGCCAGAGGGTTTGCACCCGATGTGCAAATTGTCGGTCATTCCAAATTGGAGAAAAATCTTATCGAAAAATCAAAACGTCTTATCGAAAAACTGGCTCTTCCCCAATTTGAAATTTATATGAAAGTCCTGACTGCAAAGGTTAAAAAATTGGAAGCCGATAAGAGTCCTCAATTGGATGCAGTTCGGAGACAGCTTGAATTTGTACGGAGTCTGTACCAGGAGCTGAAGTATCTCAAACCTGTGCGGCCGGACATTCATTTCGGCAAGAAAAAAATCATTCATCTGGGCAAAGAAACAGTCGAACTGATCTACCAAGGTCCCGGACATACCGATGATGCCTGTATGGTCTATTTTCCTGAAAAAAAGATACTGCATACCGGCAACCTTTTTTTAAATCGGGTATGTCCCTTTATTGATGAACTGGCCAATGATGTTTAAATAGAGAGCCTTTTAAAGGTTCTAGATAGTATAAATTTGGCATTACAAAAATAAAAATAAGGAGATAAATATGACGTTATCTGGAAAAAATTGCTTGATCACCGGCGCCAACGCAGGTTTGGGATTGGCAGTATCAAAAAAAATTGCGCATATGGGTGCAAATACAATCATGCTCTGCCGAGACAAAGAAAAAGGCGAAAATGCTGTTCTTGAGGTTAAAAAAGAAATTCCAAACGCTTCAGTAGAATTGATGATTTGTGATTTTTCGTCCATGAAATCAATTCAAAACTTTATTGAAGGGTTTAAAGGGAAGCATTCAAAACTTGATTTACTTTACAATAATGCTGCGGTTATGAAAAAGAAGCGCACGGTTACTGAAGATGGTTTTGAGATGATGTTTCAGGTGAATTATCTGGCACCTTTTATACTCATGAACTCTCTACTTGAATTACTAAAGAATGGCTCGTCGCCTTGTATCATAAACGTCTGCCGGCCGGCATATAAATTGCATCTGGATATGGATGATTTACAATTCTCAGAGAAATATAGCATGTGGAGTTCCTTTTTTAAAACAAAGCTCTGTCTCATTTTTGCCAGTCTCGAACTTTCACGGCGACATGAAAGTGATGGCATCTCCGTAACGATGATCGATCCCGGATCCAGACCTTTCAAGTCAGAGCTGGTGAGAGACAGACCCCTGGTGGGATGGTTTAAGAATTTATTCTCCGCCCCGGTGGATGAGGCTGCTGAATATATTCTATATCATATCACTTCGGATGAAGCAAAGAATAAAAACGGAAAGGTATTTAAGGGAAAGCAGGAATGGCCGCTCTCTGAATATTGGAAGGATACGAGTGTTAGTGAACGTTTATGGTCTGTTACGGAATCGTTAATTAAGAATATTTCACGTTCCCATTCATAACATGGTGAGGAATCAACAATGAGTAAATTACTTGATATGACAGTAGCGACCCGGAAGGTGGGCGCGGAAGACATCATCATGATGCGCCTTCCCGCCGACCGATTTCGTAACAGCATCCCTTCACACTACGATCCGCCAGTTGATGATAAGTCGCGATATCAGGTCGCGCTGCTGGCTCAGTCCTGTGAGGGGAATTCATTTGATAACGACGAGACCGGCCGGACCGATGAGCTCCACTTCTGGCTCCGGGTCGCCTCATCAAATCCGGGCCCGCATGTGAAAGGCGCAGATATCATGCTGCCTTCTATGCACTGGTTCGCCCTCGCCTCGGCAACGAGCAATGCTGAGGCCGGGAGCTACCTTGAATCATTCGGGTTCAGCCCGCTGAACCTAGAGAAAATTGATTTGCACGGGCACGGGGGTTCGCTAACCTTCCCGGGTGGAAGTCGGATAGAGTGGACCATTGCTGGCCCTGGCAAGGGGTTCCCCCGCGTTGGCGTGAAACATGTCATATTCGTGGCAGCGGACGGACCGGACGCCGCCGGTCATCGCGTCACAGCATTGGTGTCCGATACCGTGATGGAACAACCCGGCAAAGTCCACATCCAAACTGCCGCCTTGGAGCCGTTTCTGTTTGAGGGCGAAAGATTCGCAGCGGCCGTCCATCGGATGTCGAAGCTAGAAGCAGACGTCGTTTGGCGGAGGCACCCAGAATGAAGGAGTTTGTGGGCCTCTGAATATCGACGTCGTGTCGCTCGCAGAGGTTCTTTCCATTCGAAATATGAACGATGAAGATGAGGAGAATGATTGAGACGGCTTGCTAACACAGATTTGAACATGAGTGAAAAACTTATTCTCATTTTACACATCAGAATATTGCTGTATTTGGCATTATCATGACAAATCGCCATATATGACAATACATGTTACCATATATGACATATTTTTTTAACCCCAATATCAAAAATCCTTGATAATAGCGCATCTTTTAATTGGCAATCAAATTGCTAAAAGATGGATGAAGAGGAAAAAAATGAAATATTTAGAAATCATTGAACTTCGTACAAGCGATATGGATTCAAAGAATCTGGGAAAAATACTGATCCGATTTATGGATGATCTGAACAAAGAGTACAAAAATTACAAGGTTCAGTTATACCGGCATTTAACAGTGAAGACTGACTGGAGTTTTCATGTCCGGATTCAATCCGGAATCAAAGCCACTTTACCAAGCCAACTGGGTTTGAGAATTGCCTCAGCCCTGAAAGAATTTGGTTTGGTTCATCACAGTGTATGGTCAGAAGAAAAAAGGAGGGAAAAATCATGACTATGGAAAAATTATCATTAAAAGAAAAAATATTTTATGGTTTTATTTTAAATGAAAAGAGAGTTTATAAACATTGGTACTCAAGATTCCTGATCTGTGGTGTTGAATTAGACCGGATACGAAGAGTCGTTGCTCGGATTAAAAATTGGTATGGATGGTGTTCTGAATGGTATAAAGAAGGCAAAACTCTAGAAAATCTTGCTGAAGAGGCATTGTCAAAAAACAATACATTTACCGCTAAGCATCTGTTTCATGAGGCGGCAGCCTGTTATCATGTTGGCCAGCACTTTTTCTACATTGATCCTGGACAAAAAAATAAAGCCTTAGAAAGAGTATGGGTGAATTATCAAAGAGCCATTGAACTGTATGATGATGATCAAAGACCCATAAGAATTGAAATACCGTTTAGAGAGGTGAAAATTCCCGGTTATCTGCGAATTCAAGGCAAACCCAACCGGCCCCTGGTAATCCTGATTAACGGAATGGACAACCTCAAAGAAACGGAAATGCATTACTTTGGAAAATTACTATCAGATGCCGGTTTCAATACGTTTGCTTTTGATGGACCGGGACAGGGTGAAATGTGGAAAGACATGAAATTTATTCCCGATTATGAAAAAGCGGTTAGCGCTATTATTGACTGGTTTGAGAAAAACACCCGGTATGACATTGATCTAAAAAGAATCGGAACACTGGGATTCAGTTTAGGCGGCTATTTATCGCCTCTTGCCGCTGGCCATGATAAAAGAATTTATTGTGCGGTAGGCAACGGTGGGCCGGCTAATTTTTTCGACTTGCCTTCTGAAAAGAAAATCGTTCCCACTCTGCGTAGTGGATTTACGTTTATTGCAAAAACAAAAACCTACAAAGAGGCACTGGCGCAACTTGATTTCGACATAAAAAAAGCTCCGCCAATGGACCGTCCACTGCTTATCTTTCATTCGGGAAGCGATAAACTAATCCCTCATGGAAAAAAACATGGCGATTATTTTTTAGAATGGGCTGTCGGGGAGAAAGAACTCAAATTCTATCCCGACGGCGAGCATGTGTGCGCCAACTATCTGGATGAGGTGATCCCTTATACTGTAGACTGGTTAATTAAACATTTAGCAAGGTGAAAATGACTCAACAAAAGCCCACATTCTCAAATTCTTTGAAAATTTTGTTTTCACGATTGTTTAGCGGTCGCATCCATTGAAGCAAAAAAGAATCTTCTAAAAAGAATAAGTTTAAATCCAGAGGACTATGCAAAAAAATATGAAAAAATGTTAAATTATGAATCCTTTAATATTTTTTATAATGCACCTTCAATGATTTTTATTATTGGAGAAAAAAAAGTAAAAAATATAGTAATTAATTGTACTCTTGCTGCTAGTTATTTTATGTTTTCAGCAGCTGCTCATGGTCTTGGCACATGCTGGATTAATTTTGCAACTGTAATTGATAGTCCTGAAATTTTAAATAAATTAGGAATTCCAAAGGGATGTGGGATAGTAGCTCCAATTATTATTGGTTATCCTGAAGAAATCCCAAATATTCCTAATAGGAAAGAACCTGAAATATTAAAAATTATCTAAATTAATTGCGGAGCGAAGCGGAGCTAAGTTCAAACCTGATGTTAGCGACTTTAAAAAACTATCGGATGTCCGTAATGGTTGGAACGACGCAATGAAGAAACAATAAAATTCAATTTCGTTTGTAAACAATCCCCAGTTTTTTCATCCGGTTTCTGAGGGTGCTGGCATTGATCCCTAAAAGGTCAGCCGCCCCACCCGGCCCATGAATTTTTCCCTCGGTCCTGTTCAGGATTTTCCGAATATGCCGCATATCCACCTCGTCAAGATTCACAATATCATCCGGTTCCTCGGTCAGATGTCCGTCTCCCTCTGCTTGATCCTCCTTAAGATGATCAAAGTTTAACGGTCCTTTTCTATCTAAGATAAGGGTACGCTCAACAATATTCTCCAATTCCCTCACATTGCCCGGCCAATGATAGTCCATCAGAGTTTTTAGGGCATCGGGAGATATCGATGGAATGTCCGGCAATTTCAACTGCTTTGATTTGAGCGAAAGAAAATGCTGCAGCAGCGAAGGAATATCCGATTTTCTCCGGCGGAGAGGCGGTATGGTAATGGGAAACACATTCAACCGGAACCATAAATCTTCCCTGAATTGATTGGTTTTTATCCTCTCTTTGAGGTCCTGGTTTGTAGCCGCGATTACTCTAATATCCAGGTTAAGGGTTTTTGTTCCCCCCACCCGTTCAATGGTTTTATTTTGCAAAACATGAAGCAGCCTGGTCTGGGATAAAAGGGGCAATTCAGCGATTTCATCGAGGAAAATCGTTCCCTTATCCGCCCGTTCAAAACGGCCCCGTTTTTGCGACACGGCGCCGGTAAAAGCTCCTTTCTCATGACCAAAGAGTTCGCTGTCTATGAGCGTATCAGGAATAGCCCCACAATTCACAGTTATAAAGGGGCCATTTTTGCGTGGAGAGGAATAGTGAATGGCATTGGCAATAACATCTTTACCCACTCCTGTCTCACCTAAAAGCAATACCGGGCTGTCCAGGGGAGCCACTTGATTAACCTTATGCATGACCTCTTTCAGACCAAAATTTGCCCCAATGATGTTATCACCGGCCAGTCTCCGAAGTTCTCCATGTAAAAAACGGTTATCGTCAGCCAGTAAATCTTTTAATCCAAGGATTTCCCGATGTTTAAGCGCATTGGACATGGCCACGAAGAAGGGCTCCCTGAGGGAGGCGAAGAGCCGAGCATGGTCGTCATCAAAGCGGTCGTTTCCTTCGGCAAGTAGGATGACGGCACCATTGACTTGACCCTCGATGATCAATAACAGCGACATAGTCGAGGAGGAAGGCTCACCAAGCGCCTCGAGGAAGCATCGGGTGAGTGGCTCCTGCTGCGGCCGATTGACCACAATCACCGGAGGGATGTTGCCGGTCCGGATTGCCTGCCTCGTCTGCTCTACGGATACCCTGGCCTCATCGGAAAGGTGCACCAGCATATCTAATCTTTCGCACACCTCGGTATTAGCCCGTGCAAGGGGCCTCATCTCACCGGGGCCATGGTCGTGCCTCTCGAGGTAGATCCTGTCTGCCGGCATGTGCTTCGAAAGAAACCCGATGCAGGCGCGAAGCCCTTTCTCGATTTCAAGGTTGCCGCATATTCGTAATGTTGCCTCTCGAAAAAATTCGAGTTGGTCCATTTAACTTATCTCCAATATTAGCTGATTTTATACATCAGGATATTGCCGTATGTGGGGTTTTCATTACAAACCGCCATATATGACAATACATATTATCATATATAGCATTTTTTTAAAACCCCAATATCAAAAATAGTTGATAATAATGCATCTTTAAAACTGGCAATTAAATTGCTAGAAGATGGATGAAGGAGGAAAAAATGAACGCTTGCGAAATTTATGAAGAAAACATCACAGAAGAAATGAAAAAGCAATTGGCATTAAAAATCAAAAAAGACTCGGTGAATTACAGATCTAAGATAATAATCGCATGCACAATTAATCTGCTGGCCGTGTCTGCAGTATTTATGACGCAGTCAATTTTTTTAGAACTTTCCGAATCCTTTAAAATCGACATCACCCAGGCACGGTTTTCATTCAGCATTGTTTCATTATTTTACTCCGCATCCTTTTTTTTTCTCGGCCCTGCCGCTGATAAATTTGATTTACCAAAAATTGCTGTAACCGGGCTTCTTTTGCTGGCTATTACGGTTTTCTACTCATCTTATGCGGCAAGTTTCAGTTTGTTTATAATAGCCATGGCTTTGATGGGAATTTGCGCCGCATTAATTCCGGCATCAATGTTCCCGCACACAGCGAGGACCTCTCCAAAAAATAAAATCGGCATCTATATGGGATCAATTGTTACTGCTGGTACGTTAGGTGTTATTTTCGGCAGAGTTTCAATGGGCCTTCTAACATCCATTCTCGGTTGGAAGTTTTCATTTAGAATTGTTTCTTTTGTTCTTTTTTTTCTTTCAGCGTTAACTTTTCTTTCTCTTGTTAAAAAGCATGATGAAAAGTCAAAAAATCATCAAAAGTTAACCAGGTTATATGCAAATTCAATACGGCTATTTTTCAACCCAAAAATTCTATCACTGCTGCTGGCCGGATTCAGCCTATTTTTCGGATTTCTCGGGATGGTTACTTTTTTAACTTACAGGCTTACAGCACCTCCTTTTAACTTTTCATCGGGTGAGGTAGGTTGGATAAGTTTTGCAGGAATTACCGCACTAATCGCGCCCTTTGCCGGAAATCTTTCCCGGAAAATCGGAACTCACAAAATTATATTCTCGGGTTTATTGATTTGTCTGCTGTCTTTCCAGCTTATGGGTTGGTTCCAATCAATTACATTAACCGCATCAGGTTTACTATTGCTTTTCTTAGGTGTTTACGCCTGCCAGCCGTTAGTGTTTTTACTCATTGGGCAGAATGTACCAAAAGAATCTATCGGAAGCGCCTCATCTCTTTACATTTTATTTTGTATCGGGGGCGGCAGCCTTTCTTCTATTTTTTTAGGTCCTGTTTGGCTTTCATATGGCTGGCATGGCATTACCACAATTTGTTCTATTTCACTGTTGATATCTCTATTAATAATGTCGGTTATTGCTTCGAAAAGAGGAGAAAATAGGGTTCGATTTTCTATTACATAGATTAAATTTTCTATTGCAGAGATTAATTTTTCATCTGTTTTTTATAATAACATCTCTTTTTATGTCTTGTTAAAGAAGCGGATTTTTCTTGCCTGGCTCCTTTTTATGGCACCTTTTTAAAGCGACCATATTTGGTGTTAATTTGCCTTGTTACCAAATATGGCAACCATTTTTATCGTATATGATAAAACATAAAAGCTGTATTCCCAAGACTATTGATATCACATGTTTTTATTTCTGGCAAGCATATTGCATTACAATTTTGGTAGTGAAATTGAAATATGATTTACAATTTAAAAAAGGAGGATAAAAAATGTATTATAGTCATGTGTTTGGCGAAGGTTGTTACATTTTATGGATGATTTTTCTTGTGGCAATGATATTTTTCCTCTTCATTGCCTTTAGAAGGAGACGCTTTCTTTGTGGTAAGGGAGGCTTTGGAAGTAAATGGATGTCAGATTGGTTTGAAGACCCTTATAAAACAAGAACGTTTGAATCAGCGATTGACATACTGGAAAAGCGTTATGCTAAAGGAGAAATAAGCAAAGAAGAATTTGAACAAATAAAGAAGGATATTGAGTTCAAAGGAGAATCCAATGAAAGTTGATAGTTTTAAATATATTCCCCGTCTTCTTGGGGCTTTTTATCAAAACATTGATCGAAAACCAATCCGACCGATTCCCTGGAGTCCGCTTAAACTTCCCTTAACCAGATGTAAATTTGGATTGGTTACCTCAGGCGGCTTGTTTTATAAAGAGGAGGAGCCGCCCTTCGATCTGGAGCGTGAAAAAAGAGAGCCCACCTGGGGAGACCCGACATTTCGCACCATTCCGACAGGTATCAGCCAGGAAGAGCTGGGAGTTAGTAACCTGCACATCAACACCAAAGATGTAATGGCTGATATGAACATTTTGCTTCCCCTTCAGCGTTTCAATGAGTTTGTGGCCGAAGGACGAATTGGAGGCCTCGCCTCTTTCGCCTACTCCTTTATGGGTTACCAGGGGCATCCGCCAAATGCTGCGGAATGGCATAATACTTACGGGCCTAAGGTGGCACAAAAATTGAAAGCCGAAGGAGTCAACTGTATTTTACTTACACCGTCCTGACCGGATTGTTCGATTAACGTGCCCGTGCTGGCACGTACATTTGAAGCTGCAGGATTTTCTACTATCCTGGTTTCACAAATTCCCTACCTGGTTGAAACCGTTGGAGCACCACGAACCCTGGCTGTCGAGTTTCCCCTGGGACATACCCTTGGTCAACCTCATAATATACCTCAGCAAAAAAAAGTGCTTATCCAGGCATTGGATGTGTTAAAATCAGCGAAAGAACCAGGGACTGTTATACATTCCCGGGAGATCTGGCCGGTTCCCCAAAAGGAAGCTCTTAAGGACTGGCAGCCCAAAGAACCTTCCCCACTTATTAAAATGATGACCCCCCATTTCCTTGAAATGGCCAGAGAACAGAGAAAAGCCAGGAGAGATGCTCCCCAGGATAAAAATAGAAGGAATTAAAAAGGAGTGTCCATCGCAATTGACACAATGACTGCGGCTGCCGTGACGGCGATGAAGATCAAGTCATTTGGTTGTTGTACAACGGTTATTGATTGAAACATGATTTAAAATTTATAAAAGGAGGATAAAAAATGTATTATAGTCATGTGTTTGGTGAAGGTTGTGATATTTTACCGATGATTTTTTTTGTGGCAATGATATTTTTCCTCATCCTTGCCTTAAGAAGGAGACGCTCTTCCAGTGGTAAGGGAAGCTTTAGAAGTAAATGGATGTCGGATTGGTTTGAAGACCGTTTTAAAACAAGAACATTTGAATCAGCGATTGACATACTGGAAAAGCGTTATGCCAGGGGAGAGATAAGCAAAGAAGAATTTGAACAAATGATGAAGGATATTAAGAGCGCAAAATAAAAATTATAACACCGAAAAGGAGAAGAATAATGGCACAGACGATTTTAGTAACCGGTGCAACCGGCACGGTAGGTAACGAAGTGATCAAGCAGTTGTTAGAAAAAGGCGTTTTTATTCGCGCAGGTGTACGCAATCCTGCAAAAGCCCGAGGATACGGGTGGCCTGATGTAGACATTGTGGCGTTCGATTACAATAAACCTGAAACCTTTAGTACGGCTCTCACCGGTGTGGATAAAGTATTCCTGGTGGCTCCCCCGATGGCTACCAATGCACCGGATATGATGATTCCCATGATCCATAAAGCCAGAGAACTGGGTGTAAAAGGTATTGTGAACCTGTCCGCAATGGGCGTGGAGCAGGATGACAATATCCCACTGCGACAGGTTGAAATTGCCCTGGAAAAAAGCGGTCTGGACTATACACTGTTGAGACCCAACTGGTTCATGCAGAATTGCCATACGTTTATGCTGGAGAGTATCAAGGAACAACAGGCAATTTATGTTCCCGCCGCCGATTCCAAAACCGCTTTCATCGATGTCCGGGATATCGCTGCCGTGGCCGTTGAAGCGTTGGTCACGGATGATCACAATCAAAAAGCATATACCCTTACCGGTGATGACGCTTTCGATCATTATCATATGGCCGAAGTCCTCTCCAACGTTTCCGGGAAAACCATCAACTATCACGCCATTGATGATGACGCGCTGCGCAGCGGGATGAAAGCACAAAATTTACCCGAATCAGCTATCGAATATTTTTCAATGCTTTATAATTATGTGAGAAAAGGGGTTTATGCCGTTGTGACACCAGAGGTAGAATCCGTATTGGGACGAAAACCCATCCATTTTGAACAATACGCTGAAGATTACAAAGACTACTGGAGTTAATTCTTCCTTCCAAATATGATGTTATTCCTTTTTCGATTTTCCATATTTAATTCCCAGCTTATTCATCCTGTTTCTGAGGGTATTGGGATTGATTCCTAAAAGATCAGCGGCCCCACCAATTCCATGAATTTTTCCCCCGGTGCTGTCCAGGATTTTTTGAATATGCCGGATAATCACCTCATCAAGATTCACAATATTATCTTGTGGTTTGGAACGATGACTGTCTCCAGGACCTTGATCTGCCTTAAGATGATCGAATTGTAAAGGTCCCTTTCTATCTAAAATGAGTGTGCGCTCGATTATATTTTCCAGCTCCCTCACATTGCCTGGCCAATGATATTCCATCAACGTTTCTACGGCACCGGGAGATATCGGTGGAATGGCCGGCAGTTTTAGCTGCTTTGATTTGAGCGAGAGAAAATGCTGGAGCAGCGCAGGGATATCCGATTTTCTCTGACGAAGCGGCGGTATGGTAATGGGAAACACATTCAACCGGAACCATAAATCTTCCCTGAATTGATTATTTTTTACCCTCTCTTTGAGGTCCTGATTGGTGGCTGCAATTACCCTGATGTCCAGGGAAATGGTTTTGGTTCCCCCTACTCTCTCAATGGTTTTGTTTTGTAAAACATGAAGTAACCGTGTCTGGGATAAAAGTGGTAATTCAGCGATTTCATCCAGAAAAATCGTTCCCTTATCAGCCCGCTCAAAACGGCCCCGTTTCTGCGTCATGGCTCCGGTAAAGGCTCCTTTTTCATGGCCAAATAGTTCGCTGTCAATCAGGGTATCAGGGATGGCCCCACAATTCAGAGTTACAAATGGTCCATTTTTGCGTGGAGAGGAATAGTGAATGGCATTGGCGATGACATCTTTGCCTACCCCGGTCTCTCCAAGGAGTATAACAGGACTGTCTATAGGTGCCACCTGTTCCACCATTTGCATTACGCCTTTCAGTCCAAAATTGGCCCCAACAATTTCATCCCCGGACAATCTGCGGAGTTCCCCATGCAAAAAACGATTATCATCGACCAGTAAATCTTTCATCTTAAGTAATCCGCGATGGTCTATTGCGTGCGACATCGCAACAGCAAATGGCTCTCTTAACAAGGAGAGCAAGTCAGCATGCTGCTGGGTGAATTTTTGATCACCTTCAGTGACCAGTATCAACCCACCCCCCCCAACTACCTTGTGCTGCATCTTCAGAGGCAATACCAGGAGCGATGTTGCATTGATCCCATAAAGCTGGAACATCTCCTCAATCCATATATGCTGATGGGGATCCTCCTGGAAGAGCCATACAAAGTTGGGTCCTTGTTGATTGTAATCCTTTTCGAACTGCCGTATTCCCGCTCTTGCTTCAGGGGTCAGATGTGTTAGTAAGTCAATCGCATTGGCTTCCGTCGGGGTGGCAATGGCAACGGTGCGCATTGCATTCAAACTTTCTTCATATAACTGGAGTAGTATCCTGTCCACTGGCATCCGCTGTCTCAAGAAATTCAGGCTTGAGATCAATGCCTCCTCTATCTCAAGATTACCGCATATCCGCAATGTTGCATCACGAAAAAATTTGTTTTCGTCCATTTGACTTATCCTCAATATTAGCTGATTTTACACATTAGAATATTGCCGTATTTGGAATTATCATGACAAATCGCCATATATGACAATACATGTTACCATATATGACATTTTTTTTAAACCCCAATATCAAAAATCGTTGATAATACTGCATCTTCTAAATTGGCAATTAAATTGCTTAAAGATAGATGAGGAGGAACAAATGAGTAACACGTTAGGCCGAAGACATTTTGTTCAAAGCCTCCTAATTTTTTTAGGAGCTGGAGCATCTATAAAATCAAAATTGATTTTCGCTTCAAAGTCAGATAAAATTTTAAAAGAAAAGGAGGAAAAAATGACTGCTATTACCAAAAGAAGCTTAACCGCACCTTGCGGCCTGGATTGTTTTAATTGTGAAATTTATGAAAAAAATATCACAGAGGAAATGAAAAAACAATTTGCATTGAAAATCCAAAAAGATCCAGAAGAAATCCCCTGTAAAGGGTGCCGGTTAGAGAATGGATGCAAACACTTAGGGCAACCCTGTGAGACGCTTAAATGCATCCAGGAGAAAGAATTGGAATTCTGTTTCCAGTGTGACGCGTTTCCCTGTGTAAAACTTCAACCTGCAAAAGAAGGAGCAGACAGATTTCCCCATAATTTCAAGCTTTTTAATCTGTGCCGGATGAAGGCTGTGGGCGTGGAAAAATGGGCTGAAAAGGAAGCAAAACTTATCCGTCAGCGTTATTTTTTAGGAAAGTTTATCCCAGGAACCGGCCCAGTTATTAAGTAAGAGGTAGAGAGGTAAATGGACGGTGCTTTACAATTTGACATTTTTCTCAAAATTGTTTTGAGTGCTTTCCACGATTTTCAAAAGAAATAGAGTAAAAATAACTTAAAAGGAGTGAAAAAATGAAAAATGAAAATTACATAATCTGCACCTGGGACGAGCAAGCAGATTGCCAAAATTGTAACATTAAAGGAAAGCTGGCCTGTAAATGGGATAAAAAAATATTAAGCGGTTTTCATGGTATTGCCTGGCCACCACTACTCATAACACTTTTTGGGATTGTGGTTGTAAGCATTTTAACTGGTTTATGGTGGTTATTGCCTTCCTATTTAATTTACTTTTTTTTAATGTTAGGATTTTTTGAAATTCGTTTTCTTTGCAGTCACTGTCCATATTATGCTGAAGACAGCAAAATTCTCCACTGCCTTGCCAATCATGGAAGCTTTAAATTTTGGTCATATCGACCCGGACCTTTGAATAAGTTTGAGAAGTTCATGATGTATGTCCTCGTCATCACTGTATTTTTTCTATTCCCGCTTTCAATTTTGGGTTATGGTATTGGATACATTGCTTTAAATTATGCACAATATAATTTGATATCACTTTTGGGGTTATGTGGAATTGCAGGTGCTATATTTGTTGCTTCAACATCATTTGTAATTAACCTTAAAATATTTTTTTGTCCAAGTTGTGTTAATTTTTCATGCCCTTTAAACTCGGTTCCTAAAGGTGTAATTAATGAATACCTAAAAAGGAATGAAATGATGAAAAAGGCATGGGAAGAATCAGGTTGGCACATTGATTAGGAGTGGGGATAGTGTTTGGAAGTAAATTTTACAATATAAAGGAGTTAATAAATGGCTAAGAAAAGTGTTGAAAAAAAGCATTCGGAGACGGCCAGATTTGCGGCATTACATAGAGCCATTTCAAATAAGGAGTTTAAAAACGAAAAATTTGGACCCGACTTTTTGGCCGAATATTTTTTACCTTCTCATTTCAGGTTTTTCATACGGTTTAAAAAAATAAGAAAAAACATCAAAAAAAAATTAAACAAGCTTTTACCAGGATTGCATGAATATATGATTGCCAGAACAGCTTTTTTCGACAAGCTTTTTATAAATGCCCTAAATAAAAAAATTCCCCAAATCGTACTGCTCGGTGCGGGATACGATTCAAGAGCATACCGTTTTTCAAATTTAAATCGTGTTACCAAGATAATTGAATTAGATATAGTCACAATAATGTAGGTTGCGAAGAGGAAAAAAATGAAATGTTTAGAAATCATTGAACTTCGTACAAGCGATATGGATTCAAAAAATTTGGATAAAACACTGATCCGATTTATAGATGATCTGAACAAAGAGTATCAAAATTACAGAGTAAAGTTATACCGGCACTTAACAGTGGAGACTGACTGGAGTTTCCATGTACATTATCATCCAAAAACCCTTACCATCTCCCCTTCCCCCGTCGGTTTGAGAATTGCGTCAGCTCTGCAGGAATTTGGTTTGGTTCACCACAGTGTATGGTTAGAAGAAAAAAGAGATAAAAAATGAAAATTAAAGACTTTCTTCAAAGGAATATTTTTGGAAAATAAAAACCATGTTTAGATGGAGAATATAATATGAAAAAATTTCTATTGACAACTTTGCCGTCAAATGACTTTGATTATAAAGGAGAATATTAATGATGAGTCTGAAAAAGAAATGGATCAAAATTATTTATCGTTTGGCAACAGGTAGTAGAAAAATCCGAAACTTTTTTACACCTATCGGGGCGTTGATCTATGGCATATTGATATTTTCTTTTGTCATTATAGCCTTACAAGTAGATCGGTTAATTGGCATTACCGATTTATTTCCTGGACCGCTATCTATCATTTTAGCTTCTCCCTTCTTTTTAATTGCTTTTATATTGATCGGATGGTCGGTTCTAACCTTTTTTAGAGCAAAGGGTACTCCAGTTCCTTCTAATCCTCCACCTCAATTGGTCACGAATGGTCCATACGTATATGTGCGAAATCCAATGCTGACAGGCGTTTTTGCTCTGCTCTTTGGAATTGGTCTATTACTTGGATCTGCTTCTCTTCTTATTATATTCACACCGCTTTTCATTTTTGTCAATGTTTGGGAATTAAAAGCGATTGAGGAACCAGAACTCGAAAAACGGCTGGGTAAAGATTATATTGAATATCGAAAAAGGACACCTATGTTTTTCCCAGGCTTTGGGATAATATTTAAGAGGAGGAAATAGAAATGAAACCAAGCGAGTTACCACCACCAGCACAGCTCATGAAATTTATTGTTGGAAAGTGGATAAGCAAACCTATTTATGTAGCGGCTGAGCTTGGTATAGCAGATATACTGGCAAAAGGTCCAAAAAGTATTGAAGAACTTGCTCAAATAACCCAGGCCCATTCACCCTCTCTTTACAGGATGATGAGAGCCCTAGCAAGTGTTGGTATTTTTTATGAGACAGAAGGAAAACGCTTTGCACTTACACCAATGGCTGAGTATTTGAAAACAGGTGCAATGCGATCCATAGCTCTAATGTTTAACTCCGACTGGAGCGATAAAGCATGGGGATACTTTTTGGATAGTATTAAAACTGGAGACACAGCATTTGAAAAAGCTCATGGAATGCCAGTTTCTGAATGGCTTGAAAAAAACCCTCGGGCAGCAGAAATTTTTACCGAAGCCAATGCAGTAAAAACAACTCATTCCCATCGGGCAATTTTAGATGTTTATAATTTTTCAGGTATCAATACTCTGACAGATGTTGGCGGAGGGCTTGGTGCATTGATGATAGAAATTTTAGTTGCATACCCTTCTATGAATGGGATTGTTGCCGATATTCCCCATGTCATTCAAAAAGCAAAAAAAATAATAAAGGCCCGAGGACTTGAAGATCGCTGCCAGGCAGTTGAATGTGATTTTTTCAAGGAGATCCCGACTGGGAGTGATACATATCTTATGTCGAATATCCTTCACGACTGGACGGATGAGCAGTGCCACATCATTTTGACAAACTGCCACCGAGCCCTGAAAACCGGATCAAAGCTGTTGGTAGTTGAGATGATTATTCCCCCAGGAAACGAGCCCTCCGTTGCCAAACTCCTGGATCTTGAAATGCTCGTCACTACCGGCGGGCGTGAAAGGACAGAAGCAGAGTTTAAAAACCTATTCGATTCATCGGGTTTCAAGCTTTCCCGGATTATACCTACGAAAGATGGTGTTTGTGTAATTGAAGGGATTCGATTATAATATGAATGACGATAAGACATTTTAAATGTTAAGGCCCATCGTTATGTGTCGAAAAATAAAAAGGAGTGATCGATGTTTAAAGAATTAGAAGAAATAAACTCACGTCCTGCACCTTTTCAGTTCTATACTGCAAAGGAACTTTGGACCGATGAGCATACATCAAAGAGGATGCTTGAGTATCACCTAAATGAACGCCTTGACATATCATCCCGAAACAAAGATTTCATTGACCGTTCTTTAAAATGGATGGTTTCTTATTTTGGAATAGACGCGGATACCAATATTGCTGATTTTGGATGTGGACCGGGTCTGTATACAACTCAGTTTGCAGAAAAAAATGCCAATGTGACAGGTATAGATTTTTCTGAAAGATCAATCGGGTATGCAAAAGAAACGGCAGCACGGAAGGGATTGAACATTGACTATGTGTGTCAGAATTATCTTGAGTTTAAGACAGATAAAAGGTTTGATCTGATTACCATGATCATGTGTGACTTTTGTGCTCTAAACCCGATGCAAAGGAAAAAAATGCTCACCACGTTTCATAGACTTTTGAAAATCGACGGTTCGGTTCTGCTTGATGTGTACTCACTGAATGATTTTAATCAGAGAGAAGAGGTTTCAACATACGAATACATGCAGCTCAATGGTTTCTGGTCATCTGAAAATTATTACGGTTTTCTTAACACATTCAAATATGACAAAGAAAAGGTGATTCTTGATAAATATACGATAATCGAAGAGGCACGAACAAAGACCATATACAACTGGTTACAGTATTTCAGTCCAGAATCTCTCCGGAAAGAATTTGAGGAAAACGGTTTTATTATTGAAGATTATTATTCGGATATCGCCGGTACAGTCTTCAGCCCGGAATCCAAGGAATTTGCAATTGTTGCAAAGAAATCTTAGAAATATGAAGATAATTACCATTTTTGGCATTTTCGTAACTGGTAATTAAATTGCATAAATAGTTTGTGGTGATAAAAAAATGACTCAACAAAAATTTACATTCTTAAAATCTCTAAACGTTTTTTTTGCAAGGATATTCAGCGGGCGCGTCCATTTTTCGAAGGAGTATGCGGAAAAAATACTATTAATGGAAGATGGGAAAAAGTTTCAGGTCATCAGAGATCTTAAAGTTGATCCAAAACAAAAGTCGGACAAACCGGTCGCTGTTTTTAAAGTGCGCTTCAAGTTTTCCGGTCTGCCGCTTGCTGTTAACAAACGTCTATCCATAATTCCTGCACCGTTTCTGATGGCCAAACCTGGATTCCGCCAGAAAATCTGGACTGTATCCGAGGACGGTTATTTTCAGGGAATCTATCAATGGGCTTCAAAGGAGTTTGCTGAAGCATATCCAAAATCATTCATATATAAGATGATGACCAAACGTTCTGCAGAAGGCACTTTATCTTATGAAGTAATTCCCGATACTGTTCTATCGGAGTATATCAAAAATCTTGTCCAGTAGCTGAACAATTTTAAATTAAGGAGGTATTATATGGAAAAAACAGGAAAACATGATCCATTCCTTCAGGGACGGCTTGACAAATATGACGAATGGTTGAATGAGGGACAGATATCATTTTCATCAAAAGTCGTCCCTGTTTTAGAATCGTTAGAAGCAAAACAATGGGTGCTGCCCACTGAGCAAGTCCTGGAGATACTTCGCAAGGCAAAAACGATAGCAGTGCTGGATTGTGAGTGCAGGAGTCACTATAAACGGTGCAACAAACCATTAGAGGTCTGTTTAGTGCTGAATGAACACGGTGATAAGCTTGTTGATAAAGACGAGGCACGTCACGTTTCTTTGGCAGAGGTCAAGAGCATATTACAAAAGGCCAATGAAAGTGGTCTTGTTCATCTCAGCCTTTACATGCCTCACCATCAGGTTTGGGCGTTGTGCAGCTGTTGTCCATGTTGTTGCCATGAATTGCAGATAGTGAAGCAGTTCGGCCGAAATGACTTAATGGTTCATTCGGAATATATCGCGGAAACAGATATGGAGGTCTGCATTCACTGTGGGGAATGTATCGAAAGATGCATCTTCGGTGCCAGAGAACTTCGTGATGGTCAGATGGTATACACCTCTGAAGCCTGCCTTGGTTGTGGGCTTTGCATATCAGGCTGTTCCGTAGAGGCAATATCAATGAATCTTCGGAAATCGTATCCTGAGTAAATAGATATTTTATGGTGTCGTATTGCTGTGAATATTTCTGAATCGGAGGTATTTGATGAAAGTTAAGATCATACACTTTATAACCTGTTGGAACCTTTTGGGAAATAATATATTTGGTAATAAAATTACCTAAAGATAGATGAGGAGGAAAAATGAATTCTGTTAAAAAAGGTAGTATGAGTAAAAATTGGTTAAAAGGATCGGTTGGTTTAATCAATGAAAAGGTAAAATTTAAATGTCTTGTAGAAGGAAAAGAACCCATAATAGTGGATTATACTCCACCATTGGGCGATGGCGAAGGCTATACTTCTTTGGAATTATTGCTCTTAAGTTTGGCAAGCTGTTTTGCATCTACAGTTAAATTGATGGTCAACAATCATCTGAAAAAAAGAATTGATGATTTACAAGTTTTAGCCAGTGGGATCCGAAGAGAGGAACACCCAACAGCATTTGAATCCATTAACCTGGAATTGATGTTCAAGTCTTCGGAAATTAAACCAGAGGCTTTGGAAGAGGTCATGCAACTGGCAAAAGATAAATTTTGTCCGGTTTGGGCAATGTTAAAAAACAATGTAGAGATTAAAACTACTATTAAACCATTATAAAGGAGGGCGGATATAAGATCTGGTTCTTAGAAATGGTAGAACATTATTCCTGTCTCAAATGCCAAACGATAAACTCTGCTTACGAAATTGCGTGTAGAAAGTACGGAGAAATGCCTGGCTGTGAATATGTAGTGCAGCGTTAGGCGTGAATTGGAGGCACATATGAATTGGAATGAGGTACAGAACCATTTAACTGAACAGCTGGCAATTCTAAAGAAACTTAAAGAGTGTTTCGGTGAAGAGGTTATTGAAATTGCGAGCAACGCTAGATTAGCTGTTCACAAAAAATGGATGAAAAACCTATCAAAAGGTAAGCCTGGGCAACTATCTGATGCCTTTATACATTCTGCTTTTAGTGTAACCTCGGCTGAAGAAATTCTTTTGGAATACGAAGTACTCGAAGATTCTGATGAAAAATTTGCTGTAAAGATCACGAAATGTAAATATGCAGATTTCTACACTGAAAATGGACATCCAGAAATTGGCTATGCCATGCACTGCGCCCTTGATTTTGGTGAAACAGAGGCTTTCTCGGAAGAAATCATCTTGAAACGTACGAAAACCCTTATGCAAGGGGACGACTACTGTGACCATTGTTACATACGAAAAAAATAGGTATAAAGAGGTAACATACAATGGATAAAAAAGAACATAGAACCGACATTTCCCACCTGTTATGCCGAGAGATTCAGGCTCCTCTTGTGTCTGCATTGATACAAGGATTTGTGAGGGAAATCGGTGAGAACAAAGCATTGACAATCGCACAAGCCGTGATCCGAGAAGATGCGGTATTATCGGGAAAAGCTTTAGCGGAAGAATATTCGGGGAACTCCTTAGAGGTTCTGTTAAAGATTGTCGAAGAAGTGTGGGCCAAAGACGAGACGATGGAAATAAAACATATCAAGATTACCGAACAGACATTGCAGTTCGATGTCACCTCTTGCGGATATGCAAAGATGTACGAACGATTGGGCATCCAGGAACTTGGATGCCTGCTTTCCTGCAGCCGGGATGTCCCATTTATGGAAGGGTTCAATCCAGAGTTCGAGTTGATAAGGACACAAACAATTATGGAAGGCGCTGAATATTGCGACTTTCGATATAAAAAGAAATAGAATATAAAATAATTGATTATTCTAACGATTCCATCTCTTTCCGTTCACATATTCAGAGATGAGTCTCCATCCTTGCCCATTATCTGGTGATTTTTGGTTTTTTTTGAATGCCACCGTATTCGTTGGCATACAAACTGCATATATAATGTATTGTCACGACGAGACGTTTTCTTCCTGAAGAAGACATCATGGAAAATATGAATATTACAAAAGCAATCATGCTAATGTTCTACCATCAGACATCGGAGAGCATATTATTAAAAAGACAAAAGAAATGGGAGTGAAGAAGGTTGGTATCGTCAGTGTTTGTGAATAGGGATAGTGCTTTACATTTTGACATTTTATAAAATACTGATTTGCTTTGTCCTAACTATGCCAAGGAGCGAGTAAATCTGTATGTTTTCAGTTCGAGTCCCTCCGGGCGTACTCATATCGAATGTCTCCAGGCTATTCAAAAAGTCTATGATCCTGTACCACAAATTATAAACAATTCGTTACAGGGAACACGATTCAGCTAATGCTATTTATTTACCTCTTGGTCGGTAAACAATCCCCAATTTTTTCATCCGGTTTCTGAGGGTACTGGGATTGATTCCCAATAGGTCTGCTGCCCCACCGGGTCCATGAATTTTTCCCCCGGTCCTATCCAGGATTTTCCTGATATGCTGGATAACAGCCTCATCAAGGTTCTTTATATTAGCTGGTTCCTCGGGCAGATGCCCGTCTCCCTCTCCTTGATCTGCCTTTAGATGATCAAAGTGTAACGGTCCCCTTCTATCTAAGATAAGGGTACGCTCAACAATGTTTTCCAATTCCCTCACATTACCGGGCCAATGATAGTCCATCAAGGTTTCAATGGCACCGGGAGATATCGGTGGAATGCCTGGCAATTTAAGTTGTTTTGATTTAAGGGCCAGAAAATGTTGCAGTAATGCAGGGATATCCGATTTTCTCTCCCGGAGCGGTGGTATTGTAATGGGAAACACATTCAGTCGAAACCATAAATCTTCTCTGAATTGATTGGTTTTTACTCTTGCTTTGAGGTCCTGATTTGTTGCGGCGATTACTCTAATATCCAGGCTAAGGGTTTTTGTTCCCCCTACCCGTTCGATTGTTTTGTTTTGCAAAACATGAAGTAACCTTGTCTGGGATAAAAGGGGTAATTCAGCAATTTCATCGAGGAAAATCGTCCCTTTATCTGCCCTTTCAAAGCGTCCCCGTTTCTGCGACATGGCACCAGTGAAGGCTCCTTTTTCATGGCCAAAGAGTTCGCTGTCGATCAGGGTTTCCGGAATTGCACCACAATTCACATTGATAAAAGGGCCATCTCTACGGGTCGATGAATAATGTATTGCATTGGCGATCACGTCTTTGCCCACACCCGTTTCACCTAAAAGTAGTACAGGGCTGTCCAAAGACGCTACCTGGCTGACCTTTTCCATGACGTCTTTCAGACCGAAGTTGGCTCCGATGATCGCGTCTCTAGTCATTCGCTTTAACTCTCCTTTTAAATAGCGGTTGTCATCTGCTAAAATCTCTTTTAATTTTTCTAATTCTCGATGTTTGAGCGCATTAGACATGGCGATAGAGAATGGCTCTTTTAAAAAGGAAAGTAAATTGGCATGTTGCTGAGTAAACGTTCTGTCACCTTCAGTCGTGAGCACCAACGAGCCACCCCCAAGTATCTTGTCAGTCGCTCTAAGGGGTAAAACCATGAGCGATGTTGCCTCCATTTTATGTAACTCAAAAACCTCACGAATCACCGCAGATTTTTTAGGATTGTCCTGGTAAAGCCACATAAAGTTCGGTTTATTCTGCTGACGATATTCATTGACTAAATCCCTTTGTTCTTGCAGTGCTTTAGAGGATAGAGGCGTCAGCAAGTCAACTTTCATTGCTTTTTTTGGTGTGGCCATAGCAATTATACGCAATGCGTTTAGGCCCACGTCTTGAAATTGAAGGAACAGCCTGTCAACCGGCATATTCTTCCGTAGAAACTGAAAGATAGAAAACAATGCGTCTTCAAGTACCAGATTCCCACATATATGTAATGTTGCCTCACGAAAAAATTCGTTCTCGTCCATTTCACTTATCCACAATATTGGCTGATTTTACACATCTTAATATTGCCGTATTTGGCATCATCATGACAAATCGCCATATATGACAATACATATTACCATATATGGCATTGTTTTTAAACCCCAATATCGAAAATCGTTGATAATACTGCATTTTTTAAATTGGCAATTAAATTGCATAAAAGATAGATGAAGAGGAAAAAATGAGAATTAAACACTTTCTTTACAACGCCTTTCTAATCGAGAAGGGCAAAACAAAAATTGCCATCGATCCAGGAGCCTTATTTTTTTATTATTTTAGGTTTACAACATTAATTCCAAAATCTGAATGGAAAGATATCACTCATATTTTGGTAACCCATGGAGACCCGGATCATTATTGGCATGTAGATCGAGTAGCAGAAGCTTCAAACGCACCTGTTATTTGCAATAAAACAATGGTAAGAACCATTCATGGAAAATCTCTGATGCTTGGTCCACGAGATAAAGGACTGGCATTTACAACATCCATTAAAAAACTTCACACAATTTCAGTTGATGAAACTATAAAGCTCGATGGAATAAGTATTACTGGAATAAAAGCAACTCATGGACCACTCACTTTTAAATTTGGGCCTTTTTCAAAAACGGTAAAACCCGGACCCGAAGAAAGAATTGGCTGGGGTACCATAGGCTACCAAATTAAAATTGCTGGAAAGACGATTGTCAATCTTGGAGATACTATTATTCATGAAAAAGATTGGGCAAAAATAAATAATCCTGATGTTTTAATGATTCCGATTGGAGGAAAAGCAGTTCATAATACGATGGATGAAGCAGAAGCTTTGCAAGCAGTAAAAACAATGCGTCCAAAACATGTGATTCCCTGTCATTATAACTGTCCGGCATTATTCAGTAAAAAATTTAGTCCGGCCGATGAAAAAATGTTCAAGCGGGAAGTGGAGAAAACTGGAATAGAATGTCATATCATGCGATACGGTGATATGATTGAAGTTTAACGTTTATTTTATATAAATATTTAGGAGAAGAAGAATGAAAAAAGTTTTAGTAGCGGGTGCAACTGGTTATCTTGGCCATTATGTTATAAAAGAACTTAAAAAACAAGGATATTGGGTTCGCGCACTGGCCAGAAATCCTGAAAAATTAGAAAATCTAAAAGAGTCCATTGATGAGGTTTTTATCGGTGAAGTGACCATGCCGGATACTCTGGATAACATTTGCATGGATATAGATATTGTGTTCTCATCGATAGGTATAACCAGGCAAAAAGATAATCTGACCTATATGGATGTTGATTATCAGGGCAACAAAAATCTCCTGGATGAAGCCAAAAAGGAAGGCATTTTAAAATTTATCTATATATCAGTATTCAATGCTGAAAACATGCAGCACTTAAAGGGTGTCCAGGCTAAATTACGATTTGAAAAGGAATTAAAAGCATCGGGAGTAAATTATTCAATAATCTACCCCAACGGATTTTTCTCAGACATGCTGGAATACCTGCAAATGGCTAAAAAAGGAAAAGGATATCTCTTTGGCTCAGGCGAGAACAAAATTAATCCCATTCATGGTGCTGATCTGGCTGAAGCATGTGTCAATGCCGCAACCGGAGATGAAAAAGAAATTAATATTGGTGGTCCTGATGTTTTAACCCACAATGAGATTTTAACCATGGCATTTAATTCTCTCAATAAACGTGCTAAGATATCCAGAATCCCAATTTGGATAAGGAATCTTCTTTTGAAGACACTAAGAATCTTTACATCGGTGAAGACCTATGGCCCATTAGAGTTTTTTATGACGGTTCTTGCAGTTGATTTGGCAGCTCCCGTATACGGAAAACATCATTTAAACGATTTCTTTTTAGAAAACAGAGACAAAGTATAGGTAAAGATGGTATGGTAAAAAAAATCCGAAATCTATTTATTTAAAGGATATGATAAAATGGCTAAAGAAAATAGCTATATTAAGAAAAAAATGTTCGGTCTTATCTATCGTTTATGTTTTCCCTTTTTCTATTTTGCCTTTTTGAAAACGGGGAATAGTTTTCTATTCTTATCTTTTCCTTTATTATTTTTTTCCTTAAATCTTCCCCCTCTTCTCTACTTAAAAGAGGTCTTAAACAAAAATCTAAAAGAATTCTCGTTTCAACCCTATAATAGGGAAGATATCGATCATTTTTTTTCAAAATACAATTTTTCCGAGAGGGAGAAGGAGGTCATCTTTCTTATCCTTGACGGTAAAAGTAATAAAGAGATAGAGGAAGAGCTTTTTATTTCGCTACAAACGGTTAAAAACAATATTTACAAAATTTTCAAAAGTCTTAAGGTTAAGAACCGTGTTCAGCTTACAAATTTGGTTCGCAATTCTTTAACTACGAAATAAAAACCTCAGTAACCGAAACTCAATAAATTTTTGCGAAGCGGCTTAACAAAAGTTTTTGGGAGTCCAGAACCCTTTTTTCAACCCCCTGGCAGGGGAGGCAAAAAAGGGGACAAGCCAGAAAAAAGGCCTTTTCAATCAGTGTCGATTTAAAACGGCTTTGAAAAACAAATCCTTTACCTCCTTCCATTTTACGGTTGTACATCCCATATAGTGACATTCTGGACTGACGCCTTTTTGTTTTCAGGTGTGGAAAACAATTGCACAGGTGTGGGAAATAATTCCACAGGTGTGGAAAACAATTCCACAGGTGTGGAAAACAATTCCATAGGTGTGGAAAACAATCGCACAGGTGTGGGAAACAATTCCACAGGTGTGGAAAGCAATCCCCCAGGTGGGGGAAACAATCCCCCAGGTGGGGAAAACAATCCCCCAGATGGGGAAAGCAATCCCCCAGATGGGGAAAGCAATCCCCCAGGTGGGGGAAACGATCCCCCAGGTGGGGAAAGCAATCCCCCAGGTGGGGGAAAGGTTGCCCCAGAAAGGGAAGGAAATTTTCCATGTGAAATTGAACATTTTTCTAGTGGACATTCGTTCCTATCCCTTTCAGCAATTCTAATTTTGGCGTTTTAAGAACAGGCAAACACAAGGTTTGCCCCTACGGTGGTACGAAAACGGACATCGGGCGTAGGGGCGAATCTTGTATTCGCCCGGACATTCGGCAAAATTAGAATTGCTGTATCCCTTTTTACACGCTTTTGTTTTAAAATAAAAAATGGTATAATCGTCTCAAGAGGGCAGGCACGGAGCCGGAGCCACGGAGCATGCCCCGCTTCTATAGGAGGCATGATATGAATATCGAATTGACCGAAGAGCAAAAAGTCAAAATCAAACGCGACAGTGACTTATTTCCCATAATGAAAGAAATCCTGTTAAGAGAAAGCACCATCGACCTGAACAAAGAGCATTTTTGGTGTGTGGGTCTGGCCAATAACAGTAAACTCTTGTACATCGAACTGGTGAGCCTGGGAACGTTGAGTCAGTCCATTGTCGAGCCCATGGACATTTTCGCATGGGCGCTGCAAAAGCAGGTTTCGATGTTGATCCTGGTGCACAATCATCCCTCGGGCGAACTGATTCCCACCAAAGAGGATTTGGAATTGACCGACCAAATGATCCAGGTTGGAAGGATCGTGCATATCCCGGTGAAGGATCATCTGGTCATCTCAACAGAAGGTTATTATAGCTTTGATAGAGAGGGTGATTTAAAGAAGCTGCAAAAGAGAAAGAAATATGTACCGGGTTACATGCAGGTGGAGGAGATCAAAAAAGCAGCAATAGAGATCGGAAAAAAGGCCGGGCTTAAAGAAGGAGAAAAGCTCGGAATGGAAAAAGGAAAGATTGAAATGGCAAAGAAGTTAAAAGAAAAAGGAATTGATATTGCCGTAATTTTAGAGACATCCGGTCTGTCAAAAGAAGAGATAGAGAAATTGTAAAACCTGTACCTCGGGCAGCAATATGATTACAAGCTATCTTTTATTCGAAAATAATCCAAAATATATATCCTATTTTCTGATAATCCTTGGATTTTTACCTTTACCAGGCTGCAGCCGTCTTCAACTTCTGTTTATTTGTCTATACAGAAGTTGAACTTAGTCATCACCGGTGGTTGTATCCCCTATTATGAAGACTAAAATAATAGTAGGTAGATGTACCGAATTACCAGTACAATACAAACCAAAAGTAATATTGACATAATATGAGAAAAAATACCAAAAGTCCCAGAAATAGGGTCTTCTATTTTGTCAAAAACACTATCATGTGAAGCTTGATGATGACGTACCTCCCAATCTTCAACGAAAATATTTACGCCATGAGCAATTAGATATACGCATAAAATAAGACCTACCGTGAGAAATGCTAGAATGAATTCGCCACCAATGGGTGTCCACAAATTTGGAAAACCAGTGATAAGGAGATTAATAAACAGTATCAATCCAATGATTAAACCCCATAAAATGAATTTCTTGGCTTTTTGCTTTTCATAATCTGATTTTGTTGTCAACCATTCCTCATACATCATATGATCCTCCATTCCACAATAAAAAAAATATTAGTCTATTTTACTCGACAATAGAAATTTTATCATATCAAATAATATTATTCTATATACTAGAAAATTAATTTAATAAATTTCCAATCCCTTTTACAAAACGCTACACATAGGTTTCTAATGTCCACTAATTTGTTGACTTTGGGGGTGATTTCAGGCAAAATACCATTGAGATGAACCGACAAATCGATATACATTACAGAAAAAAAGGCGGAAAATTGGCCCACTTCCAGCCTGGCCCCTTTTTCTATACCGCTATGGGAAAGAGACAGCCAAGAAGAAGGAATCAAAATAGGTGTGGAGAAAGGGGTGAAAGAAGGCGTGGAAGAGGGCCGGAAAATGGAAAAAATTGAAATGGCAAAGAAGTTAAAAGAAAAAGGTATTGATATTGCCGTAATTTCAGAGACATCGGGTCTGTCGAAAGAAGAGATAGAGAAATTGTAAAACCTGTACCACAGGCAGAATTATAATTACAAGTTATCTTGCAGTCAGGCTAATCGGACATGGGTTTACACATTAATGCAAATACTTTTTGATTTATGGTATAATTAGATGGGAGGTTGAAAATGAAGGCATCAATTAAAAAAACAATTTATGGCGGCATACTTATTTTAATATTTCTTTTATTAAGCTTTTTTGGATGTGGAGAAAAATCACATGAAACCTGGCTCAACAAAGGGGTTGCCCTTTATGATTTAGACCAACTTGATGAAGCCCTTGAAGCCTTTAATAAGGCCATAGAGATTAAACCGGACTATACTTTTGCCTGGTACAACTTAGCATGTTTATATTCCTTAAAAAAAGAAAAATACAAGGCTTTGAAATATCTACGAAAGGCAATTGAAAATGGATATAAGAATCTTTCACATATCAGGAAAGATAAAGATTTAGACTTTATCAGGAATGAAAAAGAATTTAAGGAAATTATCGATAAATTATAATATATTTCCATATACTCTACCGGATAAAATCAACCTACAAATCGATATACATTACAGAAAAAAAGGCAAAATTTTTCATATTTTGTTCTTCTGCAGACGGCCGCTCAGCACTCATGGAGAGAAATAATACATTATCTTAAACATCTTAGATAGATTTTTAATCACATTTCAGCATTTTTTCAATCTTTTAGTCTTTTTAACGTATTCTTCCCTCCCGTATCGAAGGCAGCAGGGCAGCGGGGCGTTTTAGTGACATTGGTCTGACCCCTTATTTCTCTCCCTATTTCCCTTTCTCCTTCTATTTTACTTTTTTCCTACATAAGAATGGTTGAATCTCAAAAATTTATCTTATCACCGGTCCTTAAAATTTCTGCTGCTAGTGGATTGTCATCATTAAACTCATCGATAAGAAACGGATGAGGTTCGATATCTACATCGATGTCCCGTGCGATTTTCATCAACAAAAATCTAAAATCAAAACTGTCTCCTATGAATTTATCGGTCAAAATGGCTACATCGATATCACTCCATTCCGAAGGATTACCTTTTACATATGACCCAAAAAGGAAACTCCCCGCAACATTGATATTTCTCTGCTTTAAAGCATCGATATATCGGTTTATTATCCGGTATATTGTTTTCCTATCTTTTCTTTTAGCCAATTTCGTATCTCCTTTATACGTTCAATATTTTTTTCGGCAAAATCTTTTGTGCATTTCTTATAAAAATCCCTTTTATAATCGTCATACCTGGTTTGAATATTAAACAAAGTAATATACTGAAGAGAATCCTTTTGGGATTCAGTTAGCTCAAGCTCACATTGTAAGGCTAACTTATAGAGATCATGGCTGAAGGGAATTCTTTTATCCTTTACTTTAACATAGTATGCTTTTAAAAGCTTTTCTAAAACCAGATGTCCAATAAATAACGACCACATATATTCTTTTGATTTAAACATATTGAGCATTGATTTGAAATTATCATCAGATATTTCAATCCAGTATTTTATATGCTCTTCTGTTGTCATCCGCCCTTCATTGGTTTCCTCAGCTTTATTTTCTTCGTTCATCTTGTCTCACTTTAAATTATCCACTATCCACTGCAGATATAATACAAAAAAGAAAAAAAATCAAGTCTTTTCTGGAAATATATCCTTTCAGAAATCCCAAACTGCTTCCTCCGGACGGATATTTTTGCCTAAAACTACTTCCTCAAGGAGCTATAAAAGTATAAAAGTGGTCTGACCCGAATGCCATTCTCCTATAATTCATCAATTTCTTCTTTCGATAGATTGGTAATCTCGGAAATCTTTTCTATCGAGAGTCCTGAATTCTTCATTACCTTTGCGATTTCCTTCGTCGTTTTTTCTTTTCCCTCTTTTTTGCCATCTTCATAAATTTGCCGTTCAAATCGTTCCACTTCTTCCCGGATTTTTTTTTCGTTTTCTATATAGAGAAAATCATCTTCGGTTAACTCTTTTTTATTGATTCTCTTCATGATTTCACAAAAAATTTCATCATCCATGTATTCCAGGAAATCCTCTTCTTTATTGTCCGGATTTTTGGTTTTTTCGGCAAATCCAAACCACTTACTGTATTTTGCGTCGGTTTTGTTTTTCACAATGTTCTTTTGCAGCATGAAAATCAAACGGTTTTTCGATAAGAAATCAAGCTCTTTGCTTTGATTATCCAGTACTTCCAGGACCCTGGCCCGTTCTTTCATTATTTCTATAATTTCCGGATTGTGCCATAACTTTTCATTCTTGATAAACTCTGTCACCAATTCAGGGGTCATAGTGTAAGCCACATAGTCATCCTTGAAACCCAGGGCATCATCCACCATCCACACTAAGGTTAATACCGGCTGCAGGGCCCGATAGTCTTTTAGTTTTTCTGTCTTTTGATAGGAATAGTCGTAAAGTACCCGCTTGTTGGGCAATTCTTCCAACTGCAGCCCGGTATTGAGGGCATGATAAAGATAGAATCTCTGTGTGACATCGCGTTTATACCATTGCTGCATATCTAAAATCACAAAGGAATTTTCGACCTGACAGCGGAAATCAAATTCCACCAGGGCGGCATCATCTGTTACCCGGTGCCTGCCCTTTAGCATCTCAAACTCATTTATATTGGCTTCTAAGAAATCCTCCAGGAATCTCTTTGAAATTCCTTCATTGGAAAAGACTTTATTAAAGTATTTATCGTAATTCAACGGTGCCAGAAACATATTTGCTCCTTGATAAAGAAAATATAATTCAACTACCTCTATTTGTCAAGCAGTGCTTCTCAAAATCCACATTGTTTATCTTTTATGAAAAAAAACAAAAGTATTTAAAAAATTCTTTACTTATTGTATAATATGGCACAGGAGGTAAGGAATGGCATTAAGCATAACAGGAAGAATGGAAAACAAAAATGGAGCAAACACACACTATAGGCTGAGTGATGGAAGTATAATCACCAGGCAGTTAGCAGTGCGCATGCGTAAAAAGGGTTTTTTAAAAGAGTATCATACAATCACAGTAAATGGAGTTGAGTATCTACGTGATAATCCGGATCCTAGTGTAAAAAACAATATAGATGAACAGCCTTTATTAAAATCTGTTAAGATAAAGACGAACACTAAATGGGAATCCCTTTACATTATGATTGATCGAGTGGATTAAGGTTTCAAGTATTTTTAAATGTCCATCATCGGGCAACGCTCAGACCTTAACCCAACGCCCAGCTTATTCGGAGGCAACCGGATCAGTTCCCACGCCTATCTGGATAAACTATAAACGATGATTAACTTTTTAGGTTTTCAACTTCCGTAAAGAGGTTTAGCAGGGGTTTAAGGATTTAGGTGACCGGCGTGAAGTGCGTCCTCAGAATTTTCCGCCATAGAGCGCTTGGTTTTAACGTTTTATCTGTTGAATATAAACATGGAAAATTGAACGATAAATGTTAAACATATTTTATTCTGCCGGGCTAATGAGTGCATAGTAGGCGATGATGTCTTTTCCTTTGGGGGTGAGTTCTCCGCCAAACTGAATCATAAATCCACTTTCCCTCCCGCATATATCATCCACTCCGAAATAGACTTCAAATGCCTCTTCCAATCCCACTGCTCTTAACGCTTTTAAATACTCTGTGCCGATTTTTTTACTATTTATGACGAATCCATTGGGCCAGTGGGTTCCCAACCAGGGTTGTTGAATGATTGATTTTTCTCCCAGGTCTCCGTAACCTGCACTCATATCTCCCTCGGTAAACGAGCGGTTATAGTAAAGGTATCCATATTTTATTCCAAATGGATTTAATGCACCGTTGATTTGTTTGAAAATATTTTTTAGAATTCTATCGGAACCTGCCTGCCCAAAGTCCCTCCTAATCACCTTTATAAAACGCTTCTTGTTAACCATCTCAATTTTTTTTTGATCCAGGCAACTGTAGTTTACCTTGTTGACGCTGTTCATCAGGAAGATATCATAAGATGTATCCTGTTCCGGCACTTTTATAGTGACTTCTCCTGTCACGCTGAATTCTACCAATTTGCCGATTTTGCCATCCTGGTTTTTTTCCCGGACAACTATTCTCCTGGAGTCGACACCAGAGACTCCTAATTCTTTCATTTTTATGGTGATTTTTTTTCGACCCTGACCATTCCAATTGAAACTTGATCGTTTCCCTTTTGTGCTGTGATAAACATCGAATTTAAGTGTTACAGCTACGGATTTCGACTCAACCTCATTTGCATCCAGGACCGATAAAGGGCCCCCCAGTATAAACATTATGAGTATTCCTATGGTATAAAGGCTTTTTTTTAACGAGCATCCACAGAACAATTTATCAAAGTTTGCCGCAGCAAGGCCCAATATGCTGACAAACAGGATATTTATTTCTACGGCACTGGCGGAAAGTACGAACATAATAGATAGAATAAAATTTGTTTTTCCCCTGAGTGATTCCCATAAACTCAATTGTTCTTCGTACTTCATAAAATACCTCTTTTTTTTTAACACGTTAACACGCGTCGGCGTAGAATATGTTATAATATCAAATTGAAAAAAAATCGGGCTGGTTGATAGATCGATACCATTTGCATTCAAGACCATGAATTATCAAGGGAATCCATTTGTTCCGATTTATGTATTGGGAGGGAGTACCTATTTTCCGATTTATATTTTGGGAATAGAAGGTGCCTTTTCTTGTAGTCTAAAGATAAGGTGTCTGGGGCACAAGCAACTTTGAACTTCGAACGGAGACCTGACCCCTTTAAATCCAATAAAATCTAGGGAGACGATAAGCAGGATTCAGATACTGGCAAACATAACAGTTATGACTTCAAAAAATTTAACTAAGGTTATTACCTCAAGCGGTAGAGCAATGGCCAGTAATAACATAATATATTTGTTTAATTTCAATTTGAACTTTTTTGAGAAATCAGAAATGTGGCGTCCGAAATAGAATAATGCGCCAGCTATGAGCCCCGGAGGGTAACCCATACGGGATACAATCTTTTCGGTTCCCGGCTCAGGGTGGGCAATTGCGTGTAGAGTTATTATAAACCAGACTGCAGCAGCCATAATCAATGGGATTGCCAATATACCCTGAATAACAAGCAGTTTATTTCGCCGGATCTCATCATTCCGGCCGACCAGCCAGCTGTAACAAAATAAAAAGGCAGTACAGATTATTACTACAGCTAGGGGTTTGACTGATACTTTGCCGGATCTGATCACATTAAGCAACATGATCCCCAATAAAAAGAGACCAATACCAGCATTACGGTTGAGGGCTTTTTCCCCATCTAACTGATCTCCTTTAATCACTGCCCAAATTTCTTTCCATTTAATCATAATATTTTATCCTTTTGTACTAATCTCTTTCCTCTCTCAAAAAAGCCGGATTTTCATTTTTTGGGATGAATCTTCCAGGTAATCCAGGATGTGGCTTTTAGACTGATGACTGGCGAAAATTGTATTGCCCTCATATCCGCGGTTCATGACGTGGTGAAAGGCACCTGGATAGGTTTTTCGTGCTCTCTTCATTAAGGTATTATACCACACAGTTTAACGTTTTGCCAAACCGCCCCCTCTTCCGGAAACCACCACCTGATTTTTAGACCTGGTGGTGTGGCTCGTTGCGTGTTGCGCATCGCGAGTTGCGAGGTAAATAACTAAAAAGGGGACATGCTAGTAAAAAGAAGAAAAATTACGGTTGGAATGAAGGGGTAACGGAGAAAAAAAATAAAAAAAACCAAACGGGAATTTTTTCGTAGAATAAGGTATTATAAATTGAATATAATTCAAAAAAGAGGTGATGAAATGATTAAAAAAATGTTGGTTATTCTCTTGATGGTATTGTTTACCACTCTACTGGGGGCAAAAACCAAAGTGATTCCTTTGCCAGACTTGATGAAACCGGAAGTGCTTTTTTTCGATAAAGCGCAAATGTATGTAACAGAAGACACATCGATTTATATTTATTCCTTGAAAGATTTCAAATTGGTTAAAAAGTTCGGTAAACGGGGCGAAGGGCCCAAGGAATTTATGATAAATCCCCAGATCGGCGGACTCACTTTAGACGTGCAAACCGAAGATATCATCGTCAGCAGTTTTGGGAAGGTGTCCTGGTTTACCAAAGACGGCACATATAAGAAAGAGCAAAAGTACCCGGTCCCATTTACATTTTCTATCCAATCTTTTGGAAAAAAATTTGTGGGGGTATCCTGGAATTTAGGAGAAGAAAGATGGCTGGTACTAAACCTGTATGATGATAAATTCAATGTGTTAAAGGAAATTACCCGGCAACCGCATCCGTTTCAACCGGGTAAGGGCACATATATACTCGAAAATTCGCCGACTACTGCAATCTACGATAATAAATTATTTTTTGCGTGGGAAAAGGATTTTATCATTAAAGTGCTCGATCTGGAACTGAAAGAATTGTATACCATCAAATTCGATGAAAAAAAACGAAAAGTCACTGAAGAAGAGAAGAAAGAAATTACTGAATTCTTAAAAGTATGGCCTGTGACAAGAGATGTTTTTGAATTTTTAAAACCCTTGCATTTCCCTGAATACTACCCTTCAATCGCAGGTTTAGTGATTACTGGCAACAAAATTCATGTTTTGACTTTTAAGGAGAATAAGGCAGAAGATGACGAATGTATTATACTGGATTTAAAGGGAAAACTTTTAAAACGGATATTTTTACCATTAAAGATGAGCACACCCATACTTCCCTACCCGTATATGATCCATGAGGGTTCTCTCTACCAGGTGGTGGAGGATGAGGAAGAGGAGGAATGGTCGATTCATATCACGGAGATTAAGTAAAAAGGTACTGAATTAAAGTAGGGGCACTCTTCACGTGCTCCATGACCTATTTCTTAACTTTTCTTTTGTAGAAAAAAACTCTCAGGGAACTGAATATGATGGTGGCAGTGATTATAAAATAGACTGTATCGATGATGGTTTGATCCGTCAATAATTGTTTCTCCATTGCCATCAGGAGAATTGCAGCAGGCGCGATACCCCTGCCAAATAAGGAATTAATCAGCACCCGGTCGGATTGTTTGTAACTTTTGGTCATCAACATACTTATGTTTCTTAATAACATCACTGCAACCGCAATGCCTAAGCCGATTCCAACAGCTATAAGGTTTTTTACATTGAGCAGGATCCCAATATATGCGAAGAAAAATGTTTTAAGGAAAAAAGAGATTTCCTGGTAAAACATCCGTTCCCTTTGGGAGACAACACAGGTAATTCTTCCCGTTTCCACCTCCTGGGTTTCATCTTTAGCCTTCTTTACCGGCCGTTTGAATTTTTGTGCCATGGAGAGCATTATTTTAGAGTTGGCAATCACAATACCGAAAAACATGGCAGCGATAGCGCCGTTTCCCCCAAGGTATTCGGTGATAAAATAAAGGAGCACCACATAGAAGACAGTCATCATATAGTTTCTATCTTCTTCGATGATTTTTTTGATTTCAATGAAAATCCATAAACAACCAGCCAATATTCCCAGCATCCCGGCCACGAAAAACTTGGAGGCGATCTGTGAGAGCACACTTTTAAAATCAATGACATTCAATATTTTCAATTCCATCATGGTTAATGCAAATACAATGGAGAGTACATCGGTTAATGCAGATTCGAGGGTCAATACGGGATAGAGTTGTTTATCTACTTTTATTTGTTTTATAATGGGAATAATAAAAGCAGAGGAGACACCTCCCAGGGAAAAGCCCAGCATTAAGGCAAGCAAGGTGTCCTGGACTAGAAAATAAAAAATTCCGGCAATAACAACGGAGGAGACGAAAAAATTGGTAGACCCGATAGAGATACCTGAACCGATACCTTTGGCAAAAGAACGCAGGTCAATATAGAGGGATCCGTCAAACATGAGAAAAAGAAGGGTAAAGGTGGTAAACAGAGGAGCAATAGCTCCAAGGGCCTGTGGATCGATGTAGTTTAGGACATTCGGACCAATGATAAATCCGACACTGATCAGCAGCAGGGTATCGGGGACATTGATTTTCTTAAATACCCACTCTGCCAGGTAACCCAAAAAGACGATCAGCGAGACTAAAAATAAGATATAGTTAACCTGCATCTTCCATTTTAATAAAAAACCCTCTTTATTTCAAGAAAAAAATTCGCCGCTGGCAATACGGTTGAATTGAGGTTATCTCTTAAGGGCTATAAACCGAACGCCGCACCAGGCGGCCCTCCGTTCGGTATCTTTCCGTACGGGATGGGCAGCACAGAACGAACGCGGGGATATAATCCCCGCCAAGAAATCCTCCCCCCAAAAGCAATTCCCTCCCTTTATTAAGAATTCCACCTTCCAGGATTAAATCTCCTGAATACAAGACCTGCCCATCCTTTTTTATATCTTTTTAGAGATGTTATGCCTCCGGCGGCCAAAACCCTTTTTGAAAAAAGGGTTCTGGACTCCCAAAAACTTTTGTCTATGGGAGACAATGCCACAAATATTGCAATATGCCACGAACGTTAATAAAACCCATCCGTGATGGGTCTCACTCGTATATTTCGTAAATGTTGTTGTTCATTACAAAACGGATGTTCTTACCTAAAGCCAGGAATTGAGCAGATTGAGGCTCCTTTTTTAACAATTTAAAATATTCATCACTGGCAAATTGAATGCGACTGACTGTTTGAGATTTCTGCAATTGAACCTGGGAATCTACCCAGAATTTACCGGTATTGTAAATCGCCCGACCCTGGATGTTCTTTACCTGCTGAGCCAGGTTCCTGATACTACCCTCCTTATCAGTAAAATCGAGGCGTTTTTTGCCCAGTTGGGTTTGGGCAAAATTATCGGCAACATTCAACTCTTGAACCTCCTTACTGGCACGGACACTGGGCGCACCTGATTTTAAGCGCATATCTGAATATTCCTTCCGAATGTTCCTCGAAAGATGCCTGGACTCGCCAGCAATCTGACCCAGTGTTTGATCTTCATCCCGAATCACTCGCCTGCGAACATTATCCTTTTCATCTTCTACAATTAGGTAACTGGTATAAGGAGTCAATATCCCATAGGTCCTGGCCAAATGAGTGACCTCCTCCACCAACTCCTTATCTTTCCCATGAAGCCGGATCTGATCGAGTAAATACCCTACCCTTCGGGCTGCCCACAACGAAGGGATGAAATCATTCTTCTCACTCTCTTTGTCACTATCAGACTTGAAACCTCCAGGTGCGTCGAATTTGATCTCTATCTCCCTGTTTTTTACCTTGCCGGTTAAAACGATAGCAGCATCCCCATGTCCCCTGTAACGACCCAACAGAGTGATGGACGAACCCTTAAACAAATCAGGTAAATGAATGGGATAAGTTTTGGAAACGTTGATTCCCTTTCCAAAACTCAATTCGATATCCGTCATGATGGGGGATTGGACTTTGGAATAAAAATTGGACACTTTTATCTCAATATCTTCATCCGGTGAAATATAGCTGCGAAAAGCACGGGTCATCTCGGTTATCTTATCCAGTAAGTGAATGTTGATATCATGGCCGATACCAAAGGTAAAAATTCGCGGCGTCGAGCTTCCAGCATCTTCAAAGGTCTTTTTTATTTTTTTTAACAGTGTATCCTCATCTGTTTCACCGATGGTGGGTTTACCATCGGTTAAAAAGACAATCATGTAAGGCCGACCCTCACGCCTCTTCATTTTCGATGCCAATGTAATGGCCTCATCAATATTGGTGCCGCCAATGGCCTGCAAATTGTCGATAAACTCCCGAGCCTGCTGAAGATTCTTTTCAGTCACCGACGAAAAACCCTGGAACAGGGCTTCGGCTTCAGTGGAAAAGCGGATAATCTCAAACCGGTCTCCCTTGTTGAGGTTTTCAATACAAAACAACAGGGCCTTTTTTGCCTGTTTTAATTTTTTACCCGCCATACTGCCAGAAACATCCAGCACAAAAGTGATATCTTTTTCCGTGATTTTTTCATGCTTTGACCCAAAACCCGGGCTGAGACTCAAAAAGAAGTAACCGTCCTCATTTTCTTTCTTATAGGAAAGAAGCGAGAATCCCAATTGTTTGTTATCCGTGGTATAGTAGAGTTTGAAATCGCGGTCGGGTTTGACATTTTTCGCTTCATAACCCACAACTGCCCGGTGCTCCCCTTTCCTGATAATTTCAGCCTTATGGGTGGGGCAGTAGATGTTTTTTATACTTTCCGTAGACTTTACTTCCACATGGATACTGACATCCTTTAACGGTTTGGCAGAGAATTTTTCCGTATTTAACGGGTACATATACTCGATGGTTTGGTTATCTTTGGACAACACTTCATGGTAGGACATTTTGACTCTTTTTTTCCCGTGAGGTTCGATGGGAAATATCCGGACTTTAAACACCCCCATTTCGCTGTATTCCAGCAGAGCCGGATCCCGCTGCCTTCGCAGGATATCTTCATAAATCCTCCTGGCCTTTTTAGCATCCAGGAGTTCGGCTTCTGTCTCTTTTCCATCGATGGTCATACTGAATTTTTTTATAACCGCATTCTTAGGGATGGGAAAAAGATAATACCCTTCCAGACGCCAGCGAGTGGGATTGTAAAACTCCTGGTCAATGTTAGTGACTGCTACCTGGCCATTGATATCCACCTTGACCCTATGAAAATGAACTTCCAATGGAAAGGGGGTATAAATCGGAGGCGGAATCGGACGGGGACGGGGCGGCGCAATAATACGACCACCATGGGGAATGACAATAAATCCATCACTATAAACACTAAACGAAAACCCAATCAACAACAACAATATCATGATCATTTTTATTCTTTTTATTTGTATCATTCTTAATCTCCTTAAATAGAGAGCCCACAGAACACACAGAATACACAGAAAAACAAAGAAGTTTATTATTTTTTTATCAAGATATCTTTCTTCTGTGTCTTTCTGTGTTTTCTGTGGGCCTTTTTTTTATTTCTCCTCAAATTTGTATTTTTTCTTTTCAGCCTGGTCACGGATGGTTTTAATAATCGCCTGGTCAAGAGTCTCCTCAGCAGCTCCTTTTTTTCGCTGCTCAGTTACATATTTATCTCTTTTCTTTTTTAATTGATTTATTTTCTTCTGGATTTCTTCTCTTTCTTTCCATTTCTTTTCAATAAATTCCTTCCGTTCCTTTACACTCATTTTTTTCATTTCTTCCGGTAAATCTTTTTCGTCCAGCTCTTCGACCTTTACTTTTCCTTCTTTTTCAGCATCCACCAGGTCCCATCCTACATTGGTGTATTGTTTCGAGGCTTTGGTAACGGACCGCTGCACCATGACAGCTTCATTCACAGATGCGGCATTTAAATCCTGTGCTTCCTGCCTCTCTTTTTTTTGATCACCGGTTGTTCCATAGGCCACATAGGTCTGGTTCAATTGTTTACCCAGCGCAACGATTTCCTTATCCTGTGGAGCAGAGATATGGGCGATCTTTTTGTGATGATCGATATTCATATACTTTCCGTCTGCCAGGTCAGCACCATCTTTCCAATGAGTGTTAATACCCTCTTGATAATTTCCGCAGAAGATAGTGTTCACAATGATGCCATTGGTAATGGACTCTTTGCAGGAGTTTTTGTAGTCCACGGAACCCTGTGTAAAGGGCTCATTACCGGCAATAAAAATAACTTTCAGATGGTCATGACTCTTGGTCCATTTCAACCCCTTGACTGCCGATTGGATGACCATGCCGCAGTATTCGCTGCCGCCGTTGGTTCTGAGTTTAAACAGTTCCTCAGAGATGAGGTCCAGGTCCTCGGATAAAGGAACGATCATGCGCATATAACCCTCAGAGGCAGGAATGGAACTTTTACCATATTCATAGAGCGCGACTTCCAACTGTGGACTAACACCCTTCTGTTTTGCCAGGGCCATTTCATTGACTATTTTCCATAACTGGGTCTTAGCCTGTTCAATCAGCCCCTCCATACTGCCGCTGGTATCCAGTAAAATGGCCATCTGGATCAATGGTTTTGGGTTGCTTTTTTTAGCAACTGTAGGCATTGCAAGTATCCCTATGACTAAAACTAACACCGCTAAAATTTTAAATTTTTTCATGGTTCCTCCTGTTCATATTTTAAACCTATCTTTTTCAAATATCAAATCCGTTAGTCGGATAGAATTCAAAAATTTCTCCTTTGGAAAAATATATTTAAAACAAAAGCCCACGTAATTGCGAGCACACGGAATGCTACTCTGCGGAGTGGCTCCGCTACGAAGCACGAGAGACACAGAAAATTATTTTCTCTACTTTTATTACTTCTTACCTTGTATTTTTTACCTTTTCAATGGTTGTATTCTGTTAAAAAATCTGTATAATAAAATCTCAATACAATGAAAAAAATATTATGGAAGAAAATGAAAAAATTAGACGCAGATTTACACGAGTGGGATGAACCATACAGCGCACCCCGCCGGACATGGATACAAAAAACTTCTGTGTCCTTCTGTGTGTTCGTAACTTCGTGGGCTCTTTTTTTTAGAACTTAGGAGATTAACATGACAAAAAAAATCTTATTATTCTCGTTATCATTTTTTTTCGTTTTAAATATCGCTGTTATGGCCGATGAAACCAATACAGATCAATTGACAGTTGAGTATGAGACATTACAAAAAAACCTTGAAGAAAAAATGAAAACCATCAGAACCCGTGATGCTTACAATAAGTTTATGGATGAAAGAAAACAGAAATTGGAAGCCCTTCTAAAAAAAGTAGAAGGCGCCGAGGCTGATGATCCCATTGTACTTTTAAACGGAAAAATACTCCTGGATATCGGAAAATACGATGCAGCCCTGGAAAAGTTTGAGGCTTTAATTAAGAAAGAATCTTCAACTTCAATAGCTTCCGAAGCAGCCTTCGGAAAGGTAATGATACTGCTAAAAAAGAATAAAGGTGACGAAGCACTTACCCTGTTCAGCCAGATAGAAGATAAAATAAAAAAAGATACCAATTATCTCCAGGTTATCTATGAGTTTGGATTCTCTGCAAAAGATGTGAACCAACGGGTGAGCTACTCTAAGAAATTCATCGAAGCTGCGGGCGATGCCGAGGAATTTGCTCCTTTTAAAGGCCATATATACGAAAACCTGGCTGCCATCGAAAAAGAGAAAGGCAACCTAAAAAAGGCAATTGAAATACTGGAGAAAGCTGTTGGACAAATGAAGTCTCCCCGGGTCAAAAAATCACTGGCATCTTCATTGAAACAAATGAAAATGTTAACCAATCCGGCACCGGAAATAAAAGCTGCGCACTGGGTCAATTCGGAAGCGTTAACGCTGGCAGACCTGAAAGGTAAGGCAGTAATCATCGATTTTTGGGCCACCTGGTGCGGCCCCTGCCTTAAAGTGATGCCCAGCTTAATAAAGAGCTACAATCAACATAAAGATAAAGGCCTGGTGGTCATTGGTTTTACAAGAATTTACGGAAGTTACAGTGACGATATCCAGAGTAAAGGCAGAGTCTCGGCTGATGAAGAGAGATCGTTGATCAAGGAGTTTATCGAGCGTCATAAAATCACCTATCCTATTGCCATTGCCGATGGAGGGACCATTTTTGATGCTTACAATATTTCCTTCATCCCCACCATGATTTTAATCGACAAGAATGGGAATATCCATGATATCGAACTGGGTGCTGGTGACGAACGTAAATTGGAAGCCAAAATCAACGATTTGCTGAAATAAACGTCTTACCTTCAACAAAAAATATTCAAAAAGGTAATTTTCAAAAAATCATTGTTATATTAACATTAGGAAAAAATTATGACCCTTTTATAACCGCTGAAACAATTGTTTGATGTTCGAATTTTCTCCCCTTATTTTGTGTATTCTGTGGGGATAATCAAAGATTTAAGGGAGCAGTGGTCTGAATCTGGGGAGTGGGAGAAGGGCTCAGCAAGACATCCCGCAGCTCCTGGGGGATTTTTATAAATTTACTCCCAGAAATCACGAAAAAATACCTGGTTGTGTAGTGTTTAAAATCTTCTAAATAGATTTTTTTAACCGGGTCTTTGGTGGGGGATTTTAAGCGAAGGGGATTCATAAATCGTCCGTTTTTTTGAATGCCATAATGAAGATGGGGACCTGTACATAAACCCGTGCAGCCCACATACCCAATAACCTGCCCCTGCTCCACTCTTACGCCGGTTCTTATCTTTTTTGCCACCCTGCTGAGATGGTAATAATGGCTGATATACCGATTGGGATGGCGGATGGTAATATACCTTCCCTTACTGCGATTGTAGCTGATGCGCTGGATAACACCGGATGCGGAAGCCCGAATTTTTGTACCAACAGGTGCCCCAAAATCAATGCCATTGTGCCTGGCTGAAAAGCCCAGCACCGGGTGCAAACGGTTGCCGTAACGGGAGGTGACCCGCATAAAAGGAAGAGGACAACGGAGAAACATTTTTCGTACCGCTCGACCATCCGGATGATAATAGGCAGTCTTCCCTTCAGGGTCTGTATAACGTATCACCTGGATGACTTTTCCCCTGTTAATGAATTCCGCAGCCAGCACATGACCGTATCTTACAAATTTTCCCTGGAGATATTTTTTTTCAACAATCACGGAAAAAGAATCGTTGGGCCGAATATCACGGTTAAAATCGACATCATACTCATAAAGTGAAGCCAAAATGTCTGCCAATTCAGCTCTTTCACCGCAATCTAAAATTGATTCAAATAGTGAATAGGTAATGACTCCTTCTATGAGTTCTTTCTTCACTTTATAAGGGATGGTAATGATTTTCCCGCTAAAACAATTATTTCGTTCATCTTTAAAGACTTTAAGGTATTGATTGGCATTGATTTCATACCTGAATTTTTTGATCTCTTTTCCCTGGGAGGAGAGGAAAAGGGTATACTTTTGACCTGCGACTATTTTCCTGAGATTGTAAACGGGCTTAACATCTGTGAAAAATTTATAGGCAGATTGATGATCCACTCCTTCCCTCTTTAAGGTATTAATAATGGTATCACCTCTCTTGACCCGTTTCGCGACCTCAATCAATGGAATATCTTCTTTCACTGATGCGGCTGCTTTCTTCTGCAAAGGCTGAAGGGACTCTTGTTTTATGTTCGGCCGGGATACACGGAACGTCAGCCCGAGAGAAATAAACACTAGGATAAAAACAAAGAGCACACCTATAAAAAAAAGAGATTTCATTTTTTGGGAATTTTTCTTTGGCTCGAACGTATCATAACGCAGCAAATTAAATCGCACCATGTATCATCATACACTAAAAAGAAGAATAAAACAAGTTTTATTAAGCTTTTTGAGCAATTTTTGAAAAAAAAATCAGGTTGAGGTTGAGGTTGAGGAAAGATTTCAAAGGCTCAGATGGAGAATAAAAGCTTTTTTCCTTAACCTTAACCTGATTTCTTTTAATTTCTCCTTAACCTGAGATAAAAAATATTGATAGATTAAAAATACTGCTTCTTGTTTTAATTTTAATTTTTGATATAATTAAATCGCCATGTTTAAATTTGCAATTAATAAAATATTCGGTACAAGGAATGACAGAGAATTAAAGAAGTTCGTCCCTACAGTGGAAGCCATCAACAATCTCGAGCCCCAAATGGAAAAACTTTCGGATGAGGAACTCAAAGGTTATACGGAAAAATTCAGAGAACGACTGAGACAGGGAGAAACCCTGGAGGATATCCTGATAGAGGCCTTTGCAGTTGTTCGGGAAACCGGGAAGCGTACGCTAAACATGAGGCATTTTGACGTTCAATTGGTGGGCGGCATTGTGCTGCACCAGGGTCGAATTGCCGAGATGAAAACCGGTGAGGGTAAAACACTAGTAGCTACCCTGGCCGCCTATTTGAACGCTTTGGAGGGCAAGGGTGTCCATATTGTGACTGTGAACGATTACCTGGCCAATAGGGACTCGGAATGGATGGGTAAAATCTACAAATTCCTGGGGCTGTCAGTGGGTGTGATCCAACACGAAATGGATGACATGGAGCGGCAGGCAGCCTATAACTGCGACATTACCTACGGCACCAATAATGAATTCGGTTTCGATTACCTGAGAGATAATATGAAATTTGAAGAGGAAAGCCTGGTCCAACGGGAATTTAATTTCGCCATCGTGGACGAGGTGGACTCTATACTTATCGACGAAGCTCGTACTCCCCTTATTATTTCAGGTCCTACCGAAGAATCCACATCCTTTTACTACACGGTCAATGATTTTGTAAAACGAGTAAAAAGAGATACGAGCAATTATGAACTGGATGAAAAATCCAAAACAGTGGTGTTGACCGAAACAGGGATTAGTGAAGCGGAGAAATTCTTCAAGATTGATAATTTATATGATTTGACTCATATGGACACGCTTCATCAAATATACCAGGCGCTTAAGGCGCACCTGATTTTTTCAAGAGATGTGGATTACCTGGTAAAAGACAACCAGGTATTGATCGTGGATGAATTTACCGGCAGGATGATGCCGGGTCGGCGGTTTTCCGATGGTCTTCACCAGGCGTTGGAAGCAAAGGAAAACGTTCGAATCGAACAGGAATACCAGACCCATGCCACGATTACCTTTCAAAACCTCTTCCGGATGTATCAAAAATTAGCAGGTATGACCGGTACTGCAGCCACTGAGGCAACGGAATTCCTTTCCATTTATAATCTTGATGTGGTGGAAATCCCTACCAACAAAACCCTCATTCGACATGAGTTCTCGGATGTGATTTACGGCAGCAAAGAAGAAAAATGGGACGCTGTGGTAAATGAAATAAAACAATTAAATGAAAAAGGGCAGCCGGTGCTGGTGGGTACGATTTCTATTGAGAACTCTGAACTGCTGAGCCGGAGGCTGAGGCGAGATAAGATCAAGCATGTGGTGTTAAACGCCAAATACCACGAAATGGAGGCAGAGATCGTTGCCCAGGCAGGACGTGTGGGCGCGGTGACTATCGCCACCAATATGGCCGGCCGTGGGACGGATATATTACTGGGTGGAAACCCGGACTTTGTCTTAAAAGAAAATTTAAAGAAAAAGAATTTTACACCTGATACAGCTCCCCCGGTGGTCTATGAAGAACTGAAAAAGGAATCAGAAGAAATTACAAAAAGAGAACATGAAGAGGTTATAAGAGTGGGCGGCCTTCATATACTGGGAACCGAAAGACATGAGGCCAGGCGGATCGATAACCAGTTAAGGGGTCGATCCGGCCGCCAGGGTGACCCTGGCTCCTCACGTTTCTATATTTCATTGGAAGATGACTTAATGAAAATCCTGGGCTCCGACCGAATAAAAGGACTGCTGGTAAGAGCCGGGATGAGCAATGGTGTGCCCATTGAAAATAAATTTGTTTCCAAAGCTATTGAAAATGCCCAAAAACAAATTGAAAGTCAGAACTTCAGTATGCGAAAACACCTGTTGGAATACGATGACGTAATGAATAAACAGAGGCAGTCTGTTTATGCACAGCGAAGAGATATGTTAAAGGGCAAAGATTTTAAAGAGTATATCAACCAATTGACAGAAGATATTTTTGAAGATATTTTTAACTTTTATGTCGATGAAAATAAAGGACCGGACGATTGGGATTATGAATCCCTTCACAAAGAAATGCTGGCCCAGTTCGGCATCAATATCAATGAGGTGACAAAGGAAGATTATCAAGATATCCCCTACTTTGAGTTGAAGGATACTCTCCTGAACCATGTTAAAAAGGTCTACGAAGAAAAAGAACAACTGGTGGGAAGTGAACAATTGAGAGAACTGGAACGGATCATTATGCTGCAAATCATCGATTCACAATGGAAAGATCATCTATTAAATATCGACCACCTAAAAGAAGGCATTGGTTTAAGAGGGTATGCCCAGAAAGACCCCTTAATTGAATATAAAAAGGAGAGCTACAACTTATTTCAAGCGCTTCAACAGCGAATGGAAGAAGAGGTGATTAAATTCCTCTTCTTATTCCATCCAGTGGAAGAAGAAGAGCTAGATAATTGGAAAAGGAAGAAAAAAACAAAACTGGCAAAACCCACTTCCAAATTCCCAGGGAAACGGCACAAGAAAAAGAAAAAGAAGAAAAGGAGATAGCATCGTAGTGGGAAAGAATTTATTTAAATATAAGGGACTGACCTTTGATGATGTACTATTGATCCCGGCCTATTCGGAAGTCCTTCCCAAAGATGTGGATACATCGACGCAATTTACCCGGAACCTTCGTTTAAAGACCCCCCTGGTGTCGGCTGCCATGGATACTGTATCTGAATCTGCGATGGCCATTGCCATGGCCCAAATGGGTGGTATCTCTATTATTCATAAAAATGTAAGCATCCTTCAGCAGGCTGAAGAGGTGAGAAAGGTTAAACGCTCTGAATCAGGTATGATTGTCAATCCCATTACCCTTAAACCGGAAAATAAAATATACGAAGCACTTCAACTGGTGAAAGAAAAAGGAATCTCCGGCCTGCCCATTGTGGATGATACTGGCAAACTAAAGGGAATCCTGACCAACCGGGATATCCGGTTTATCACCAATGTTGAAAGCGAGATAAACGATTTTATGACCACTAAAAACCTGATTACAGTGCAGGAAGATATTTCAATGGAAGAGGCCAGACGTTTGCTGCATAAAAATAAAATTGAGAAATTACCGGTGGTGGATAAGGATAAATATTTGAAAGGGTTGATTACTTTGAAAGATATAGTAAAAGCAAAAAAATTTCCCAATGCCTCCAAGGATAAAATGGGGCAATTGTTAGTAGGAGCAGCAGTGGGTACCTCTGCCGATACACTGGAGAGAGTCGAAGCACTGACGGAGGTGAAAGTGGATGTCATTGTGGTGGACACGTCCCATGGCCATTCAAAAAAGGTACTGGATATGGTAAAAACCATACGAAAGGAATTTCCCTCCCTGGAGTTAATCGCCGGTAATATTGCCACTGCAGAAGCTGCCCGAGCATTGATGGACCTGGGAGTGGATGCGGTAAAGGTAGGTATCGGACCGGGTTCCATCTGCACCACCCGGATGATCACCGGTGCAGGTATGCCTCAAATTACCGCCATTATGGAGGTGAGTAAAGCAGTAGACAACAAGGTCCCAGTGATTGCCGATGGTGGCATTAAATTTTCAGGAGATATCACCAAGGCCATTGCAGCAGGCGCCAACTCTGTCATGCTGGGTTCTCTCCTGGCAGGTACCGATGAAAGCCCGGGGGAATTAATTATCTACCAGGGTAGATCCTATAAAAAATACCGGGGCATGGGTTCTATTGGCTCTATGAAAGAGGGCAGCAAAGACCGCTACTTCCAGGAGGATGAATTCTCAGAATCCAAACTGGTACCGGAAGGAATCGAAGGTCGGGTGCCTTACAGGGGAAGTATTATGAAACTGATCCCTCTTATGGTTGGCGGTGTTCGAGCAGGAATGGGATTGACTGGCTGCAAAACCATCGATGAATTGAGAGAAAAAGCCACCTTCATCATCATATCCAGTGCCTCTTTAAAGGAAAGCCATGTCCACGATGTGATTATCACTGAAGAATCTCCCAATTACCGCCTGGATTAAGAAATAAAAAAAATTAGCCGCGGATTTACACGGATTTTTTCATTTTTTTTTTATTTTGTCCTTTTTTTAGGACACTTTCTTCCTCTTTTATTGGCATTAAAATTGCTCCGTTTTTATAGGACAATGATGACATTGTGTTTTATTATTTCAAAATCAAAAATTAAAGCATTTCAGTACAGTGTACAATGTATGTACCTTGTATTGAGAAGGAGGCAAAATGTTTCATAGAGAACACAGATATTTTTTTCTATTACTGATTTTCTTTACTGGTTTTATTTTATTCGGCAGTATAGTATTGACTTGTCAGGAGGAGAAACCCTTGAGGTATGAGGTCGAGGTCAATGCCCTGATTGTTCCCATTTTTGCAGTGGATGCCAAAGGTAAACCGGTTTATGACCTCAAAAAGGAAGAGATTACGCTTTTGGTGAATGCTGAACCTGTTGAAATTGCTGAATTCACAGCATTCCAGGTGGAAGGGGAAAAAAGAGTGGCAGGCGAAAGTATAGAAGATGAGGGCGGTCAAAGGCTCGCTCAATCAGAGGGCAGTATTAATTTTCTTATCTTTGATGCGGTATCCAACAGCCAAAAGGGTTTGAAGCGAGCCAGGAAAATTGCACTGGGAATCATCAACGAAAGTCCGTCAACAGATGCGTTTGTGATCCTGGAAAGTGACCCCAAAACCGGGTTTCATTATGTCATGGGGCCGGAAACGGACAAAAAAAAGTTAGGAAGTGCCACAAAAGAAATGGTTAAATTGGCAGGTCAGCGCTATTTTCATGCAGGCAGTTATTACAGAGACCTGGGAGCGCATAATGTGGCCACTTCTGGTAGGGGTGACATTGCTAGTTGGGAATTCCGAGCCAGAATGTTGAAGGTTGCTGTTGAACAGGCAGAAGCGGGTAAAAAAGAATATCAACAGGAAATAAGGACTTTTTTACATTCGCTTTCGCAAATGAAATACACCCTTAAAACCATTACCCAGCCCAAGCATGTTTATTTGGTTTCCGGTGGGATTCCCTCCAGTTCGTTGGGGCGCGAGCTGATACGTTATTATAAGTTCATCGGTGAGGCGGCCAAAGCCATTAATTACGGCGGCAGCATGCTTTACCTGGTAGACCCGGTACCACCGACGAATACCTCCGGTTCCTACAGTATGAAATATATGGCCAAGGTAAGCGGGGGTGAATATTTTGGTGGGACCAATCCTGAAAAAATCGTCTCCAATGTTACGAATAATACTCGCGCCTATTATGAATTGGCCTTTATGCCCAACCAATCACCAGGAGATAAACTGCGGATCGAATTAAAGTGCAAACGAAAGGCCATCACCCTTCGCACAATAAAATACGCAGAGAAGGGAAAACCTTACAAGGAAATGGAAGAGACGCAAAAGAAATTATTTGCCCTTAATGTGATAACCGGGGGCAGTTGGAGCCGCATTGTTGGAGATTTGAAAAAACTAAAATATAAAAGTCTTAAATCCACAAAAGGGAGCACCAATATTCATCCATTAAAACGTATACGGATACAAATTCCAGAAAATATGAATAACCATAACGTGGATATCTTTATGGTGAATCTAGACCCCAAAACAATGAAAGCCAACTTTGGGATTACGAATCAGATGGTCAACCAGGAGCTGGAAATTGATGTCCCGGTAGAAGAGGAAAAAGTACAGTTTGTTGTGATTGTTGAACCTATAAAAACCCTCTGCCTTTACAACCAGGTGAAGTAGCCGTCAGTTGCCAGAAACATTAAATAATTGCTCCAAAAGGAGTTCGGATTTGTTCTCTCTTTTTCATTTTATTTTGTATTTTTTTTAGGACACTTTTTCCCTCTTTTATTGGCATTAAAATTGCTTCCTTTTTATATGACATTGACGACATTGTGTTTTATTGTTCCAAAATCAAAAATTAAAGCATTTCAGTATAATGTACAATGTGTGTACCTTGTATTGTGAAGGAGGAAAAATGTTTCATAAAAAACACAGATATTTTTTTCTATTACTGATTCTCTTTACCGGTTTTATGTTATTTGGCAGTAAGGTATTGGCTTGCCAGGAGGAGAAACCCTTGAGGTATGAAATCGAGGTCAATGCCCTAATTGTTCCCATTTTTGCAGTGGATGCCAATGGTAAACCGGTTTATGATCTCAAAAAGGAAGAGATTACGCTTTTGGTAAATGCTGAACCCATTGACATCGCTGAATTCACAGCATTCCAGGTGGAGGGAGAAAAAAGAGTGGCAAGGAAACACATAGAAGATGAGGGCGGTCAAAGGCTCGCTCAATCAGCAGAGGGTAGTATTAATTTTCTTATCTTTGATGCGGTATCCAACAACCAAAAGGGTTTGAAGCGGGCCAGGAAAATTGCACTGGGAATCATCAACGAAAGTCCATCAACGGATGCGTTTGTGATCCTGGAAAGTGACCCCAAAACCGGGTTTCATTATGTCATCGGGCCGGAAACGGACAAGAAAAAGTTAGGAAGTGCCATAAAAGAAATGGTTAAATTGGCAGGTCAGCGCTATTTTTTTGCGTACAATTATTTCAAAGATATGGGAGGGCGATCGGTGCACCTTCAAGGTAGATTTGACGAAACGACTTGGGAATACCGAGCCATACTGTTTGGGATTGCTATTCAAAAGGCAGAGGCGGGTAAAAAAGAATATCAAAAAGAAATAAGTACTTTTTTACATTCGCTTTCGCAAATGAAATACACCCTTAAAACCATTACCCAGCCCAAGCATGTTTATTTGGTTTCCGGTGGGATTCCCTCCAGTTCGTTGGGGCACGAGCTGATACGTTATTATAGGTTCATCAGTGAAGCGGCCAAAGCCATTAATTACGGCGGCAGCATGCTTTATCTGGTAGACCCGGTACCGCCGTCGGATACCTCCAGTTCCTACAGTATGAAATATATGGCCAAGGTAAGCGGGGGTAAATATTTTGGTGGGACCAACCCTGAAAAAATCGTCTCCAGGGTTACGAATAATACTCGCGCCTATTATGAATTGGCCTTTATGCCCAACCAATCAACAGGAGATAAGCTGCGGATCGAATTAAAGTGCAAACGAAAGGGAGTCACTCTTCAGACAATAAAATACGCAGAGAAGGGAAAACCTTACAAGGAAATGGAAGAGACGCAAAAGAAATTATTTGCCCTTAATGTAATAACCGGCGGCAGTTGGAGCCGCATTGTTGGAGATTTGAAAAAAGTAAAATATAAAAGAGTCAAATCCACAAAGGGGAGCACCAATATTCATCAATCAAAACGTATACGGATACAAATCCCAGAAAATATGAATAACCATAACGTGGATATCTTTGTGGTGAATCTAGACCCAAAAACGATGAGGGCCAAATTTGGGATTACGAATCAGATGGTTAACCAGGAGCTGGAAATTGATGTCCCGTTAGAAGAAGAAAAAATGCAGTTTGTTGTGATTGTTGACCCTATAAAAACCCTCTGTCTTTACAACCAGGTAAAGTAGCCGTCAGTTGCAAGAAATATTAAATAATTGCTTCATAAATGAGTTCGGATAAGTTCTCTCTTATTATTATTATGTACTTTTTTTAGGACACTTTTTACTGTGTAGGAGGAAAAATGTTTAACAAAGAACGCAGATATTTTTTTCTATTTCTGATTTTCTTCACCGGTTTTATGCTATTTGTCAGTGAGGTATTGGCTTGCCAGGAGGACAAACCTCTGCGCTATGAGATCGATGTCAATGCCCTAATAATTCCGATTTTTGCGGTGGATGCCAATGATAAACCGGTTTATGATCTCAAAAAGGAAGAGATTACTCTTTTGGTGAACGCTGAACCCGTTGACATTGCTGAATTCACTGCATTCCAGGTAGAAGGAGAAAAAAGAGTGGCATGGGAAAACATAGAAGATGAAGGCGGTCAAAGGCCAGCTCAATCATCGGGCAGTATTAATTTTATTATTTATGATGCGTTATCCAACAGCTTCAAGGGTTTGAACCGAGCCAAGGAAATTGCACTGGGAATCGTCAACGAAAGTCCCTCAACAGATGCGTTTGTGATCCTGGAAAGTGATCCCAGAAACGGGTTTCGTTATGTAATCGGGCCGGAGACGGATAAAAAAAAGTTAAAACGTGAAATAAAAAAAATATCTAAAATTGCAACTCCGCGCACTTTTATTACTAAAAAGCGGTTCAGACAGATGGGGGGGGATAATGTGTCTGGTGGTGATGACTTAGGCAATACGGAATATCGGGCAACTCTGTTTGATATTGCTATTCGACACACAGAAATGGATATAGAAGAATATAGAAAAGAAGTCAGAACATTTTTACATTCGCTTTCGCAAATGAAATACGCCCTTAAAACCATTACGAGGCCCAAGAATGTTTTTTTGATTTCCGGTGGGATTCCCACCAGCGCGTTGGAGGGCCAGGTGATACGTTATTATGAGTTCATGAGTGAGGCGGCCAAAGCCATTAATTACGGCGGCAGTATGCTCTACATGGTCGACCCGGTTCCGCCAAGGAATACCTCCCTTTCCCACAGTTTGAAATATATGGCCAGGGTAAGTGGGGGTAAGTATTTTGGTGGGACCAATCTTGAAAAGATCGTCTCCCGGGTTAAAAACAATACCCGCGCCTATTATGAATTGGCCTTTTTGCCCGGCCAATCATCAGGCGATAAGCTTCGGATCAATCTAAAATGCAAACGAAAGGGCGTCACCCTTCATACGGTGAATTACGCAGAGAAGGGAAAACCTTACAAGGAAATGGAAGCCTTGCAAAAGAAATTATTTGCTCTTAATGTGGTAACCGGGGGCAGTTGGAGCCGCATTGTTGGAGATTTGAAAAAAGTAAAATATAAAACTCTCAAATCCACAAAGGGGAGCGCCAATATTCGTGCATCAAAACGTATAGGGATACAAATCCCAGAAAATATGAATAACCATAACGTGGATATCTTTGTGGTGAATCTAGACCCAAAAACCATGAAGGCCAAATTTGGGATTACCAATCAGATGGTTAACCAGGAGCTGGAAATTGATGTCCCGGTAGAAGAGGAAAAAATGCAGTTCATCGTGATTGTTGAACCTATAAAAACCCTCTGTCTTTACAACCAGGTGAAGTAGCCGTCATTCATTTTATTAATCTTATAATTTTGGGAAGAAATATTATTAAGCCAATTACGACAGAAGTGATTGCAGAGATTAAAACAGCGCCTGCTGCAACATCTTTAATTAAACCGACATTTTTATTATGGTTCGGTGAAATGAAATCAACGAGAGACTCTATAGCAGTATTAATCAATTCTGATACAAGAACAATTCCAATTGCAAAAACGATTAAGCCCCACTCCATTAAATGAAGTCTAAAAATATATCCTGCTGTTATAACGAAAATCATGACAATGATATGGATCCAGATATTGTGTTGTGTTTTAAACGCATATAAAATCCCTTTTAGAGCAAATGTGAAGCTTTTGATTCTTTGACAAATGGAAAATCTTTTGGACTGATTCATATCCTTTTTCATTTCTTCTTTTATTTGTTTTATTTGGTGTCTATATATTTCTTTTTTCGTTATAAAAAAGCTCCCAATAAAATTAAAATTGCTGATATCGAGAATATAACAGGGCATAAGCGAAAGGGAAGAAATTTTATTTTAGCCCCTGTAAATAAGGAAAGAAAGGCCATTGCAAAAAGCATAATAGAAGAAGTCGAATAAACTAATTTCTGGATTTGTCCAGTACTATTTTTATTTCCAAAATAATTAACAACTAGAATAAGTACCCCGATAAAAATGAGAGTAAATCCTTCATTAATCCATTCCATCCGTATAATTCTTTTATTATCTACTGATATGTCTCCAAAACCTTTGACAACTGAACGAGTAGGAAATAGATGAGCGATACCCCATATAATTACTGAAATTGCTCCTATTGATAATAGTATACTGTTAATCATAGTGATAAACCTCCTTTATAATTTTATTTTTATTAAATATCAAAAACGAATTATTTTGTCAAACGGATCTTTGCCGAACAATGGTGATTTTTTTCCTGTCAAAAGCGGACTTGATATTTTTCCAATCTATCCAGGTCCTCTGCTTCTTTTCCTTTCCTCTTCATACAAAATACAAGAAGATTATCATCTTCATCTCTAAACTTGATAAAAACAAAATGCTCTGAAATCCTTAAATTGTATCCATTGATTTCAATTTTTTTAAGCGTTCTGCCGCTCAAATCAATCAGCCAGAATTGATTCCCTTTTATCGAGGCATTCAATCCGCTTGCAATCAACAGGTTGTTACCGGGAGTCAGGCTTATTGCACCGATGTTCGGCTTCTTTTCATAAATTGATTTCTTGTATTTATCGAGGACCTTTCCGAAACGTCTAAACCATACCTTATTTCTAATTCCATCTTCGTAGTTTTTTTTCCACTTCTCCAGGTCTTCCGGAGTTACTGGTTGAGGTTCGGGAAGGGGGATCTTTATTTCCCCGGTTATTTTCCCGTTACTATCATAGACTTTGAGAACACTGCTTAATCCTTCGGTAAAAACAATGGAGCCATCTTTCAATCTAACCCATTTAGATACCAGTACAAAAGGTATCGGTAGATCAGCACCATCTCTCATCATCGATATCCGTTCCACATGACTGGTTCTTAAAATCTCCGAAACGATCTCCCCCTCTGGACTTATCTTCACAATGGCCCTGGGGCAATGATATAGGAAATAATCCTTCTTTCTTTTTGAGTCACAAGGAAACGAAGCCTCCGCCAGAAACCCGCCGTCTTTTAAGGATATTGCGTAAGAGATAGCGTAGTTTCTCTTCATTTTTAATTTTAAGACGTTGTGAAATTTCCCCGTCAATTCCATAAACGTAATCCAGCGGTGACCACCGAAGAATTCGGTAAAAAATAGTCTCTTTTTATCATAGGTGAAACCGAAAGAAACACCATCCATTCTCTGGATTTCGCCCGGTCCCTGACCCTTACCGCCCATTTTTCTCAAAAAACGGCCCTCGGGAGAAAAAACCTTGATAAAGGCGGTCAACTGATCATAAACATAGATATTTCCATCCGGACCTTCCGTTACTTGACGAGGGGAGATTAATTCCGCTTCACCTTCTCTATCTCCTAAATAAAAATAGTCCTCTGCCAGGCAGGGATAAATCAAAAATAACGTTATTGCAATCAAAAAAGCTTTTTTCATTTCAAACTCCTCTTTAATCACTCACAGCTCCATAGAGTACTTTTCAAATAATTCTTTTGTAAAAAGAGAAAACGATTTAAAATGCAAGGTATGCATACTTCTCTGCGCTGCTGCAGCAATGTTCTCCTCGGAATCATCGATGAACAAACAATCATTCGGCTCAAGCCCTATTGAATCAAGACAATATTCATAAATCGGCAGCCCCGGTTTGTTAAGGCCGATCTTGCATGAAAATATCAACGCATCAAAAATATGCAGCCATTGAAAGTTTTTTTCTACGAAATCAAGGCAATCCCAATTCATATTAGAGAGGATGCCTAACCTGGATACTTTTGGTCTTATCTCATGAATAAATGAGAGCATTTTTTTATTTATACAGGTCCAGCCCTTTATATCTATATCTATTAACTTTTTAATCCTTTGTTCATCCGGGTTAATATGATGAGCATCAAATATGATACGCCAATATTCAACTGCAGATATCTTTCCCAGGTCATAATCATATCTAAGCCGGATGTAACTCTCTCTTAAATCGGTAAAATTAATGCCAGATATCACGCACATTCGTTTTATGATACTGGGGGTTGGAGGCTTGCTTATGACGCCTCCAAAATCAAAAATAATGCCTTTCACTTTTGTTTTCATTAAAAATCCTATACTATTTTATCCCTGTTACATGCAATTCATATGTTTCCGTATCCTCGTTCTCAATCAATTGATACAGGTTTCCATTTTTGATGGTGTAAGGTGCGTAATCCCGCATATAAGGATAGGCATTCTTTGCACTACTCTTTGCAATCGGGAGAAATATATGTTTTAATAAATTTCCATTTGTTTCAAAAACAAAAAATTCCGATTTGTTTTCTATCTCCTTATATGTCCTGACATAGATTTTTCTGTCGGCCGTAGAGATACTTCGTATTGCCGGAAAATAGTCCGGGAAATGGATATTTTTTTCCCACCAATCATATTCAGGCGCTGTGGACGGCCTGGTTTTATAAAGATGAAGAACCTTCTTTTTGTGTTCTTCCGTGAACCTCACTCTCTTGTATTTCCTATTTATCGTAAACAGACTGTTTCCATGATCATCAAACACATAAATGATAAACTCTTTTTCACCGGATACAATAATTTTGTTTTCACAAACCAGCGGTCTGAGATAAGTCCTGGCAAACAGTTTCCAACCCTTCCCTCCCTGGACAATCGATTCGTGCCTGTATACTTCCTTTATTTTTACGACGTTTGAATCATAAATATTTATAGTGGAATAGCGTTTTCCATTTTTATCCACAAAAGATTTATATCCCACAAATCGATTTCCCAGGGGTTTAAATCGTTGTCCGGATACGATATTATTGATCTCTCTTAGATACCTCCCGCTTTTGGAAAAAAAGGAAACCCTTGCAATGCTGTTGACAAGAATGGTGTCCTGTTGCACATCGATTTCCGGTTTCCCTTTAAATTCCCGCGGCCCTTCCCCTTCTCCCCCGAATTTCGTAATCAATTTGAAATCTTTCATGGAATAGACAAAAATACGTGCACCTTCGGTGATATATATTCGCTGGTTATCCATCACGATTGTTTCGGGATTAAGATGACCGGGAAACGCTGCGATTTTGTCTGCAAATAGACAGGAGGTGAAAATCAACAACAATAACAGTAAAAAAAATGATAATTTCTTCATGAAACGGTTTATCCCATTTTTAGTGTGTTTTCTGTGTACTCTGTGGGCCTACTTACACCACTTCGATCAACTCATAATTGGGGTTTCCCAGTCCAAGTTCTTTACCGTAATCAATCTGTATTTTGTAGGGAACATTAAAAGCCAATCTCGACCATTTGGTACCTACCTGCTGCTCCACCAGGTCCAAAGAGGCAGCATCGATGGCCACAGGATCGAAAGAGATCAATACGCCGATATCGGGTAAAATTTTATCGTATTTATTCTGCATGCAATCGCAGTCTTTGGTGATACGATTGAGAAAATTGATATAAATGATTTTACCCTTATTGGCATTTGCCACACCTAACGCATGTTCCACTATTTTCTGCTGGATATTTTCATAGGTCTCACCCCAGTTGTAAGCCACTGCGTCAAAACGGCAGACTGCCAGGCATTCCCCGCACCCGATGCATTTGGAATTATCAATGCGGGCTATTTTATCGATCTTGGAGATAGCATCCGCCGGGCACCACTTGATACACTCGCCGCAGCCGGTGCATTTATTTGGTTTTATGGACGGTTGGGCAGTGGAATGCTGGATCAACTTCCCTTTACGGCTGGAACAGCCCATGCCCATGTTCTTGATAGCTGCCCCAATACCTGTTAGCATATGGCCTGTAAAATGGGATACCATAACGACCGCCTGGGATTTGACAATCAAAGAGGCAATACCTACTTTTTTATACAATTTTCCGGGAATCGCCACTTCCACTTCATCATCCCCCATGAGTCCATCAGCCATGATAATGGGTAACCCGGTGTCCTGGTACGTAAACCCATGGTCATGGGCATGAAGGATATGTTCAACTGCATTGGCTCGATTTCCCCTGTAGAGGGTTGACGTTTCTGTTAAAAAGGGCTGGGCACCTTTTGCTTTCAGCAGGTTTCCCAGCGATTTAAAATAGAGGGGACGGACATACCCCAAGGTATTTTCTTCACCAAAATGGGTCTTGATTGCCACCATATCTTTGGCATCGATAAATGAAAATAAATCCTTCTCCTTAATGGTTTTCTCAAGTTTTTGACAAAGAATGCTGTCATCTTCATTATCTACCATTTTTATAAAAAAAACGTTTTCTTTCATGTAAAACCTCCATTTAACATCCATCCGTTTCCGTGGATTAACGATTAATAGAAACAACAGGTTACCATTTTTTGATTTTAAATTCAAGAACCCACTGTGAATAAGTAATATCCATTTAGGCGCTTCTAACTAAAATCTTGCCAGGAAATTGCAGAAAATAACATTACAAACCACAAGATACAAATTACATGCTAATCTGCGAAGTAGCCCTGCTACGTAGCACGAGAACAAATCCCAAACCACAAATTACAAATCATAAACCTGAACTTGAAAGACCTCTTTGGAATTCTATTTAAATTTTAAAAGGTTCTTAAAAGTCCGTCATAGCTGTTTGTAATTTTGATAATTGGAATTTGTAATTTGTTTGTAATTTGGGATTTGTTATTTGTGATTTCCAGACAAGTCCGTCTTGGCTCCGGCTTGTCTGGTTTATGCACTTACAAAAAAGGCTTTATATCTTCAAAATAGAGAAAAATAATAATGACCTGGAGAAGAATAAGCGGCAATCCAATGAAGAAGTAGGGCCTGATGGTATATTTATAAGGCTTTAAATCAAAATTCTTGAAAACCAGGAAAAAAGAGATTCCCAGGGGGATCAGCAGCAGAAAAGCAGCAATAATATAGGGCGGCAGGAGGGGAAACCGATCAAATGGGAGCCGGAGCACATTATAAATTATATATATGATAAACGTTCTGGAAAGCGCGTAGAACCACAACAACACCAAAACAGCAATAAAACCAACAAACAATGAAGGGACCGCCAGGCTGAGAAATACCGTTCCCAATTGGAGGAGAATTAAGGGAGTCACCCAATAGACAACGGTCATTTTGAAGAAAACAACCGAAAGCAGTGCCAACACCAATAACACCACCAATCGCGGCAGCAGTTTGTAAATAAATATTTTTAACTTTGTATACGGCAGGGTTAACAGGTATTCAAATCCCTTATCTCTTCGCTCCGATCGAAACATAGCCAAACCAGAGTAGCAGGCAAACGCCAAGACGGTTAACATTCCTACGATGTATATAAAATCACCATACGGTACATATGTGTCAAACAGCATCGACAGCCCTATTGTGATGGGAATTGCCAGCAGCAGCACCGAACTTTCCAGTAAAATTTTTAATGTATCTCGAAACTCTTTTTTAATCATCCGTTCCTCCTATCTGATTATTGCCACCAAGGCACCAAGATACTACTCTGCGGAGTGGCTCCGCTACGAAGCATGAGACACCAAGTATTCTTTGTCTCTTTGTGCCTTGGTGGCTTATTCCTTTTTTCATTCAGCGCCACCGTTCTTCCTGAGTAATTGAGCCATCTGGGTGAACCTCTTTTGAATGGCGATATTCAGCGGTGTTTTCTCATCTTTTATCCATTTGATCCGCCCCACACGGGGTACCAGCAGTTTGGCGATAACTCCATGCAGCAAATTGATGCGCTTTCGTTCTGTTAACACATTCACATCTGCGCCCCTGCCAATCAATAATTCGGCAATTTCAATCTCATTATTTTCAACCGCATGGTGAAGCGGTGTTTTCCCCTCTTCATCCCTGGAATTAAGCAATTTTGGATATTTCTCCACCAATGACATCACTTCACCCATGTGACCCTCTCGTGCAGCCGTATGCAGTGAAAGTAACAATCGAACCACTCCCTTATGTCCCTTCCAAATGGCTTTTTTCAGCGGAGTGTCCTCTAGGACATCCTTAATGTTTGGGGATGCTCCCTTTTCCAGGAACATCGCTGCACACTCTTCAAAACCACCGTAAGCCGTGAAGTGTAATACATTTAAGCCGTACCGGGTGATTGCATTCACATCCGCACCGTTCTCAAGCAGAAGCCGGGCGATCTTTTTTCGACTCCTCTTTCGATAATAGACCGTATAGTGTAGGGGAGTTGGACCATATGAATCATTCCAGTTTACATCTGCCCCATTGGCAATCAAGAGTCTTGCTACCTCCAAAAATCCCAGGTCAATAGCAGCATAAATCGGTGTAAAGCCTCTATAATCTGGGGCATTTACATTGGCTCCTTTTGCCATCAACAACCGTACCAGTCCTTCTTTCTTTGAAAAAACCGCGAGGTGCAGAGGAGAGAAATTAGATTCCTCCTTTCCCTTTGCATTCACCTCCGCTCCCCTGGATATCAGCAGCTTAACCACCTCTTCATGACCATTAAAAGCGGCAAAGCAAAGAGGAGTCCAACCTGGATATCCGCGTCTGGCTGCCGCATTGACATCCGCCCCATTGTTAATCAACAGCGTAACCATCTCAAGGTGACCCTTTTCTGCTGCCAGATGCAAAGGGGTGAGGGTGTTACCATAACGCGTTCTCGTATCCACAGATATGCCCTTTTGTATCAACAGTTCAGCCATCTTTTCTTTTCCTTCTTGGGCCGCCCGGTGCAGCAGGGTATACCCTTGTTTATTAAGGGTGTGAATCGCTTTCGGGTCTATTTCCAACCACGCGCTGACTGCTTCCAGGTCACCTCTCTCTACCGCTTTTTCAATTCCTCCACATGCAGAGATAAAAAAAGTAATTAACAATATCAAAAGGATTACGATTATTCTTCTCATATTTCACCTACTAAAAAAGGTACTTTTTAGATTTTCCTGATCCAGATTAAATATCCCCTAAAAAACACGATGATGAAGGAGAGTAAAATAAGCACAGTGGGTAATGCAATCACCAGATAAGGTTTTACTTGCCATTTAAGGGGTTTCAGGTCAAAATTTTTAACGGTTATGGCAAATGCTGCTGCCAATGGGATCAATAAAAGAACCGCTGGAAGTAATTGCGAAACCAAAAATAAAGGTGTATCACTGCCAAATAACCCATATTTCATTGTGAGATAACTCATGACAAGAGATGTATAGTAGAGAATAACATTTAAAACCAATACACCCAGCAGCGCATTTATCAACGAATCCACAGCCAGGCTGACAAATACAGCCATTAGAAAAAGAACCATCACACTAATACCATCGATCACACTATTCTGAAATACTGAAAAAACACCTCCTGCAATAATCAACAGCAGCAGCAGCAGAAACCGTGGAAAAATTTTGACTGCAATAATTTTCCATTTTGAGACCGGTAAAGAGAAAAGATATTCCAGGGCCCTCTCTTTTTTCTCCGATTGAAAAATAGAGACCCCTGAATAAGCGGCAAAAATAATAATAACGGCAATAAATATAGGCTGCCAGATACCTGAAATCTCCCATTGGGAATGAATCATCTGCCAATCCAGCAGCCTGGCTATGGGAATAATTAAAAAAAATAGCAGGCAGTAAAATAATATCTTTAATGTATCTCTAAACTCTTTTTTAAGCACCATTTGCCTCCGCTTTTAGATATTAAATATATTCTCCACCGATAAAGGCATTTACAATACCGGTCAGGTCCAGGTCCACCACCTCACCATTCACCTGCGCCTTATATTCTTCTTTAAAGGGATAAATATAATATTCGGAATGGTCGGAATAGTCCACCTGGAAAAGTACTGGGAACATTTCTGAAGGGGTTTTCGATATTAGCTTTTTTACCTTTGATTTTAAGGCTTCAATTTCCTCATCCACTGCGATTTCCCCATCTTTCAAGAGGATGACACGGTCCACTATATTTTCAATATCACGAAAATTGAGGTTTACAAAAACCACTGTAATTTTCTTTTCAGTCATCAATTTTATCAATTCCCGAAGAAAAATCCCCCGCAGGTAGACATCAATGGAATGGATGATTTCATCGATCAATAACAATTTGGGATCAGTGGATAAGATCAGATTCAAATGGAAAATCACCCGCTGACCCATGGATAGTTCCTTTATCTTCTGGTGATATTGAATCTTTGTCCGCTTTAAAAGAGTGTCGTCAAAATCGTTAATCTTATAAATCGATTTATGAAAATCAATGGCCTGGGAAACTTTTAGACTCTCATAGAGGCTCAGGGAATCAGAGATAAATCCAATGTATCGCCTGGGATCGTCTCCCATTTTTTCATTAAAAATGATCTCCCCATTTGCCGGTTTTAATACCCCGGCAATGAGACGCAGCAAGGTGCTTTTTCCTACACCATTGATTCCTGTGATTAATGTTGCCTCGCCTTCCGCGATATCAAGATTAAAATTGGTGAATACGTTTAATTTCCCATAATTAAACGATAAATTCCTAATTTTTATCATCCGTTCCTCCAGTATCTGAAATTTTCATTGATGGTAAATTCCGGTTAAAATATTTTCTCATTATCTCCAAAATATCATCAAAGGAATATCCCAATTCAATCACTCGTGAGATGTAATCCAGGCTCTCTTTTTCAAAGAGCTCATATTTTTCCTTTTTCATTTTTTCTTTATCCACCTGGACAAAATAGCCGGCCCCTGGCCGTGAATAGATATACCCTTCTGTCTCCAGTTGCGTGTATATTTTTATAATGGTATTGGGATTGATCTGCAATTTCTGGGCCAGTTCTCTCAGCGACATCAATTTCTCGCCCTCTGCCAGGCGGCCGGAAAGAATGGCAAGCTTGATGGCCCGCTTGACCTGTTCATATACTGGCAGCGCTGATTTTACATCCACTTTAATCTCAAAAAATTCTCTAATTTCTCTTTTCATGGTTTGGTTCAATAGATTTGCACAACCAACTGCACTACTATAATATATCAGTTAGTCGATTTTGTCAACAAAAAAATTGGTTTTTTGATTTTTTGGAAAGGATATTAAAAAGCTTTATAATTTATATAGTGCAATAATCAACATCTTCATAATTGTGATCCAGGTAAGGCTTTAGTCTTTGTTTTCCTTTTCGCTTAAGTCTATTAAGGGCTTTTACTTCTATCTGTCTTATTCGCTCACGGGTCAATTTAAATTCCCTGGCAATCTCATCCAGGGTATACTCAATCCCATCCCTCAAACCAAAACGCATCTCAATCAGTTTTGCCTCTCTCTCGGATAAGGAACTTAAATGAAAGGAAATCTCATCTTTAAGCGTTGCCTTTTCCTGGATAATCGATGGATCAACGGCTTTAATATCAGGTATAAAAGAGCTAAGTGTGCTGCCTGAATCTCCTTTGATTTCTTGAGTCAGAGACATCGGGGTTTCAAACATTTTAAAAAGAGTATTGATCTCCTGCTCACTCTTACCTATCCTCGTAGAGATATACTTTAAGTCAGGCTCTTTTAACAGCTCCATTTTATGATGCCGCTCAATTTTCTTTATGTTGCTGTATTCTTGATACACATGAATTGGAATTCTTATGGTTCTTGATTGATCAGCGATCGCTCTTACAATTCCTTGCCGTATCCAATAAAAAGCATATGTTATAAATTTATGCCCCAACTCATAATTATATTTCTTAACAGCCTTTAAGAGTCCGAGATTGCCTTCCTGGATAATATCAGAAAATGACATGGTTCCATTTATAAATTTTTTTGCTACGAAAACAACATAGCAAAAGTATTTTTCTGAGAAATCATTCAATAATTTTTTAATTTTATTTTCATAACGCTCAACACGACCAATGGTTTTAAGAATTAAATCATAATTTAGTCCAATAATACGTTCTAGCCCGGCTTTTTCTTGTTTGCAAATATAATCCTCCTGACTGAGTTGGTCTACTTCCTGGATTTTCTTTTTTAAACGTGAATATGATTTTTGGTAGTAGTATTTATTTTCAAAGTTAAGCTCCGTCACTTCATTAAAGAACGTAAATGCATCACGGATATTATTGTAATTCACCCCAGAATATTTCTCAAGAGCCACTGCCACTTTTTCAGTCTTCTCACCCCATTTGTTTGTTTCAATGCGTTCAACCATTTTGTCAAAATAAGCGATAAAATCAACGTAAGAATGATTCCTGAAAGGGAGCATTTCAAAAAGCCACTGAAAAATAATTTGGCTGCTGCTTGTATACTCCTGGAGACATATTTTTTCTAAAATGACCTTTACCCGTGAAATCTCTTCTTCTTTATCGTCATTTTTTCCAAGTGCCTTTCTGCTAATCGTCGTTATCAACCTGAACTGTTCCTTTGTATAAATACTGCCATTTTTCGATTTATTATTGGTACTCGTATTGGTATAAGCGGCTTCTTTTATTTCAAACGTATCTCTAATTTCATTTAAGCCCTCAAAGAAACTATCCATATAATAAAAAATACTCAAGATTGCCCTCTCGTACTTTTTAACGGCTTCAAAAATTCTCTTAATTTCCTCATGGGAGAGATAATTCTTTGACATTCTTTTTAGTTGATCAAAGTAATATCCAATGTCGTTAAATGTTGAATTTCCATTCTTTTTTTCTTTTCTTGATTTTTGGCTGGAAACTGTTTTAGGTACTTCCAGTGGAATTTCTGGCTCATAAAGTATTTCCAAATCTTTATACCCAACAGTTTCAAGCGCATCGTTTGCTTCAAATACCCTCATAATAACCACCATAATCACGCGAAATCGGACGTTATATTTATCTTTATTAAAAACAGCATTCTGACAACTGAATTCTTTTTTTTATAATCAGCCACATCGTATAATATAACTATTATTATTGTAACATGCGTCCTGAATCCTGTTTCAGGACACATTTAACCACAATTATAATCAAAGATATTTCAAATTCTTACCTGTTACATAATACTAATACGGTTGAGACAACACCATCTGGATGATTCATCTCATTTTTAAATGCTAATTTTTTTTTAAAATTTTTCATTTTTAGTGTCACATTTTATTTATTACAGTGTGTGTGATGATAAGATATTTATTGACAGAAGTCCTGATGGATTTGTTATCGATGTATTTGACAGCCAGGGGAATAAGTTGTACGAAATAGAAAAGGATTACGAGAAATTAAAGGTAACCCCCGATCATAAAAAAGAAATTATCAATCGATTTAAAGAAGACCCCAATATAAAATCAGCCAGTCAACAAGTTGGGGGGTGGGAAGAAACACAAAAATTGTTTACTATGAATTTTCCTCCTATCTATCCTGCTATACAAGAACTTGTGATTACCGGAAAAAAAATCTATATTCAGACCTTTAAGTTGAAGGAAAATAAATCGGAATATGTCGTTATGGATCTAAAAGGAAATATCATCAACCGAGTGTATCTCCCCAGGTTTGAGAACACCCCCATGATGTCGAAGATATTAGGTGCCAAACTCCACACCATTTACAACGACAAATTATACTATCTCATGGAAAACGAAGACGAAGAAGAGTGGGAACTGCACATGGAAGAGATTAAATGATAATGAAACGTTTTTCGGGGAGTCCAATATTCCTTAAAAAAAAGAAAATTTGCCACCAAGGTACAGAGTCACTAAGAATGCCACTCCGCAGAGTAGTATTCTTGGTGTCCTGGGGCCTTGGTGGCAATATTTTATTAATCTCTTTGTCCTCTAAGGCAAAAAAATAAATTACCTTAACATATCGTTAATCTCTGTACCGCTGCGTTCTTTTTTGTTGTTATTCTGATTGCAATCGTCGTTGTTCTCGTTGCCGTCCATATAGATATCTGGATCATAGCTAATAAGCAGACGATAGGAGTTGGGAAATTCTCCTTCTGAGGGAGACGAACTGTTCCAGTCACGTTCCCAGCTCAAATTGAGTACTGCACCTGCGGCAAGGTTCCTGATTTCTCTTTCAGAAACAACGGTACCTCCTGTGGCAGTGGCAGGCGGTACTCCTGGGGGTAATTGATACAGATAGGCCTTGGCCTGGTTGGGACCGGATTGAAATGCTTTTCCTCCAATATTTTTCACCACCCCTGTAATCCGGATCCTTCCCTTGAACTGGCTGTAACGGCGCACAATTTGGAAGCGAATCTCAACCGCTGCCGGATCAGGACAGTTCCTGGTAATTATACCCGGTTTTACCATAACACCCGGTTTAACCACTTGAGGTTTAATCACTGCTGTGAGCATACACTTCAATTTAAAAACAGCCCTGTTGGATTTCATACTATTTGGTCCCAGGATTTGTATGGCTTTCCAATGTTCACCAGGAGCACCGATCTGCCAGTAACTGGTGACTCTTTTCATTCCAGGTTTGCGGAATTTAAGGGTTTGTACTGGCGCCATCGCCCCATCGCTGCGAATCCATTTATACTTCACCACGCCAGGTTTGTTTACTGTAATCTCACCAAAAAACTCAAACCGCTTGGGACACTTACCGGCAAACTCCGGCGGGTTAACAGCAGCCGTTACTTTGATGACCTCTGCTGGCAGCTCCAGGCTGAAGCCCAAAACGCCGATAACAACGGCCAACACAATGAATAGTTTCATTCGTTTCATAATTCCTCCTAATTATTATGCATTTAAAAGCATATTTATTTATATTACTAAATAGAAATAAAAAGGTAAAGTCTCAAAAAAAATTATTTATATTCAAAAAAATTTGATTACTCCGTTGAAAATCACTGTATTGAATTCGTACGTATTGAAAAAAAAATGCAAGTTCGTTATAATTGTAAAACTTTAATTTTCCAGGAGGTTATTATGAAGGGAAATGAAAAAATCATTGCAACATTAAATGGTCTATTGGCGGATGAACTGACAGCCATTAACCAGTATATGGTTCATTCCGAAATGTGCGAGGACTGGGGGTATGGAAGACTCCATAAGTTGGTGGAAAAGCGGGCCATCGATGAAATGAAACATGCTGAAAAGCTGATTGGCCGTATCCTTTTCCTTGAAGGGACCCCTGTCGTCAGCGAGTTAAAGAAGATTCACATCGGAGCCGATGTAGAGAAACAGTACAAGAACGATTTGAGAGCAGAACTCGATGCCATTAAAGCTTACAACGAGGCCATCAAACTGTCGTCGGAGGTTGGGGACAACGGAACCCGCGACTTCTTACAATCAATCCTTAATGACGAGGAGGAACACCTCGACTGGCTTGAAACCCAGATTGAGCAGATCAAACAAATTGGTATCCAAAATTACCTGGTAGAGCAAATGGAATAGCTCGTTCCATACGTCTCTACCATATCTCTCTCATCTGGCATCTGGCGCCTAAGTTCTATTAAAGTCCGGTGTTGGCGTACGGGAGTGATATAAAAAAGGTGACAGGCGAAAAATTACGCCTCTTTCATTCGTCCGACAATTATTTTTAGAAAAGCTATCTGAGCCTTCCTTTGCTTTTTGTGAATTTTTTATCTTCTTCATCTATCCTCCTCATAAAAAACTTCATCCTAAGGATATCATATCCCTGTTTGGAGATCTTTTCGCTTTTCGCGCCTGTCCGCTCTTTTCCCTCGATCCGCTGTTTTAATTAAATATGGCATTTAGCCGTCCGGCCAGACGAAGACCGCTTTTCAACAGTCTTTTATTAAGCGGCTCGATATAATCATGGACATATTGGTAACTGAGACTCGGTCTTTTCCTTCTTTCCGCGGCTTCGGGATCAAAAGTCTTTTCGATATGAAGGTAATTATAGATTTTTTTGCGAAGATCAATGGATTCCTGGGTCCACTGTTCAAGGGTGGCCTTCTGATATTCCTTTATAATTTCCGGGGTGGCCAGATCGATAAAACGTGTGTATTCGGAGAAGTTAAGATTTTCGCTGTCAATAAGATTGGCGTCCCAGACTCTGTGCAAATTTGACTGTTCACCAAACCATCCCACCTGGATGGCGTTACCGCCATAATCCCCAGGGCGGCCGACATGCATGGGTTGATGCACATCCCCGGTAAAGTGTACTAAAAAAGCCAATGCGCTTGCTTCAATGGAACCTTTAAGGAGTTTTACCTTATGTTTTTTTGCATTGTCCTCGAATTGTTTGCGCTGCTCCTCTTTGCCCTGGAGTACCGCGGTGAAATATTCGACAGCTTCAAAAACATTATCCACCTTATCGTCTTTTCTTAATTCATTAACTACCGTCTCAAGCGTTTGATCGTCTGGTATAGTGATAAAATGGCGTGACCTGGCAAAATCCCATTCCTTTTCGGAATAGATGAAATCGGGCCAGGTGGCGATGCTTGCCAACGGTGCAGGTCCCAGGATTTTTTCAATGGCTTGTTTTGCCTCAGGGGTCAGGTGTCTCTCTGCGATTTCTGCAATGATGCGATGGCCGGTGGGCCCCCAGGCGGACAGGAATTGTCCGCAGAACATCATTAATAATACAGTAATAACCGGGAAAATAAATTTTTTGTTTTTTGCTTTCATTTCACTCACCTCTCTTTGTTTTCATAGAAAATAACACATCAAAATAGTATTGTCAACACTTTAACCAGAGGGAAATTTTTTTTTGTTTCGGTGCCAGCCAAATTAAACGCTGGCCGAAATTAACAACAGGAATACAGAAAAAATAATGGTTCTTGCTTTCATATTAAAATAAAGGGAGATACGAGAGTACCATTAAGCTCGAAGCACAAAATCCGAGATTCGAATTTGGAATTTTTCATTTTATTAGCCATATCTTAGTGACATTCGAGACTGGCGGTTGGACGGAAATCTTTTTTATCCGGTAACCTCTTCAGAAATAGAACCCAGATGCGCCTTCCTCTCTTTATACTTGTAAAAATGAACCAACACTTCATGCTGCAACAGCGGGTCGCGCTCCATGTATTCCAATAACTCCCGGACGTGGGACGACACTGTTTCCAGGTTAAGGAATTTCTTTTCATCCCTCTTCTCCAGGAGCCTCTCCCCATAATGCATGGGCCCCTTGTTGAATATCAACCAATCCATGGAAATATCAAAATCCCGCTGCAAAAGGTCCAACGTGTCCAACCGAGGAAAGGTAATTCCATTCTCATTCTTGTAATAACCGCTTTTGGAAAGCCCCAATTTCCGGGCCATCTCCCCACTGGAACAATTGAGATTCTTTCGCAATTTCAACATTTGCCGCCCGACGATCTCTAAAAATTTTGAGCTATGCAATGCCATTGGTTTACTCCTCAATAGTTTTTAAATATATGTTACGAAAATTTTAAGAAAAGGTTTCATAAAAAATTCCTTAGAAAGGGATTTTTGTTTCTCTTCAAGGATTCTTTGTTTCTCTCCTATAATTATGTAGCCCTTTCCTGTCATTCCCTAATTCTGTCTTGTAATTTTATAATCCCATCTTGTAATCTTTTAATCTCTTCTTATAATCCTATAATCCTCCTCTGTAATTTCTTAATCCCTTACTGTAATTATTCAATCCCATTCTGTCACTATTCAGTCCTTAGTTGTAATTATTCGATTCCGTCCTGTAATAATTTAGAAATCATCAATCTGGTTGTACAAAAAAATAAAGAATACAACCAAAAATACAACTTTAGTTGTATTGACAGCCAGGCATATATAGTGACCCGCACACGTGATCCTGGATTACAAAAATGCTGCAAATAATGAAAGGATATCATTATTCTAAAATCCGAGCCATAAAAAAAGGGGGTACTGTAATATTGTATCCCATTTGGTTGTACAAAAAAAAAATAAAAAATACAACCAAAAGTACAACTTTAGTTGTATTGACAACCGGGTTTGTTTTATATATAGTGACCCGCATGCAAAATTCTGGATTACAAAAATGCGGTAAAAAATATAAGCTGCAAATTCATATGCGGTTTTCAAATCGTCAAATAACACCATATAAAATACATTTTAAGGAGGTTTTTAAATGAATAAGTTTTTCATTTTGTTCACCCTGTTTCTCTCCCTTTCCCTTGTGTTTGCTTTTGCCGGTGACGGCAAGCTGATTGATAGGGAAAGGCCCATTGTTGAGGAAATCGGCATGGCAAAGTCCCCTGGTCAGTTCGATCCGATTGCGTATCAAAAAAGCATGCGAGATAAGTTCGACTGGCTCAAGGGCGAAGCTGCAGACCTGTCATCCCGTTCAATCGTCACCATTAATATTTCGAAAGATGAGCTTCGTGGGATCGACGACTATGAATGCGAAACCTGCGGAAAACTCGGAGCAAAAAACACCAAATTACGGGTCGGCGTAACCAGGACGTTGAAAATACCAGTGAATTTGACATCCCACGGTGAGATGATCAAAACGGTAGACGGTGGATTTGTCTGGACAATGGTTTTCCAGTCGAAGGGAGCCACTGCGCTTCGTATTCATTTGATCGACTTTTCGTTACCGGGAGATGCTCAGCTTTACGTGTACAATGAAGATGGCGAAGCGTTTGGTCCTTTTATTGACCGCGGCCCTAATATGACCGGTGATTTCTGGACCAATGCCACGTCCGGCCCCATCGCTTACTTGCAGCTTCATGCCGGTCCCGGTGTCCAGCCTGATACCATCTCTTTCAATGTAACGGAAGTGGGTCATATTGGCCCCAAATTCCTGATCCCGTTTCTTAGAAACCCGAATAGGAACTATGAAGAGCTCAGCGTTGCCATGACTCACTGTTCGTATAATGAGGATTGTGTAGAAGACGGCGCTTGCTATGACAGCGGTGACTTCCCCGGTTACGATGATGTCAAATACGGCATTGCTCACATCCTGTTTTATTCCGCACCCTATTGGTATATGTGCAGCGGCGGTCTTCTCAACAATACTGCACAGGATTATACCCCTTACTTCCTGACTGCCAACCACTGTATCAGCACCAGGAGTGAAGCCAGCAGCCTTGAAACGTATTTCCAGTACTTTAATCCCTACTGCCATGCCAACTGTGTTTCCCGGGGAACTGCCGATACTGTCGGTGCTAGATTGCTCAGGCATGGAACTCGAGCCGATTATTCCTTTTTACGGTTGAACCAGTCTCCGCCAGCGGGTAGTGTTTTCCTGGGTTGGAGCACAACTCCAGTGGCTTATAGCAACGGGACTGATTTGTTCCGGCTCAGTCACCCGTCCGGCGCCCCCCAGGGCTACTCCGAACACGACGTAGATACCAGTGCACCCACCTGCAGCGGTTGGCCCCGCGGCAGTTGGATTTACAGCCGGGATACCACCGGAGCCACAGAAGGTGGTAGTAGTGGTTCTCCTGTTTGTATTTCCACCGGCCAGGTGGTGGGACAACTTAGTGGTGCCTGCGGTTACAATCCCAGCGATCCCTGCGATTCCATAAACAACGCCACCGTTGACGGTGCTTTTGCTACATACTACCGAAGGATTCGTCGCTGGTTGAATCCTTAATTGATAACACCGATTAAAAAAGGGGGGAAGGAAGCATTCCTTCCCCCCAACTTCGATATCCTCCAAAAACGATGACGCTCATTAGGAAAACGTTGCCGGTGAGTAGTATTGTAGAAGTATAAAAGGCAAGAAAAGGTGCCAGGCAAGCAGCGTCACAAAATAAATAACATTTTAATGCACTATTTTAAATATATTTAATTTCGCTCTTATTAATATCCCCCCTTTCGCTTTCTTTCCTTCTCCGGATTTTTATGCGTTCGACATAGGATTTAATGGTTAGGATTTTTTGAATTTGCTGTCTTGCTTTTGTATTTTTTAAGTGTTATAATTCCTGGTGTGAATAATGAGTAAAGAGCCCCTTTTGAATTATCTTTGGTTCGGTTCTTCTATAATGTCGACTAAACGACTGCCTTTGGGGAGCCTAAAAAAAATAAAAAATAAAACATCCCTGGAACGTGATAAACCGGTTTTCAACTTAGAGACCCGGGCAAATGGTCGGTCGTTTTTACCAAAGCCGGTTTTCCAGTTTCCTGGTGCTTGGTAGACGGCTAACGACAAAAATTAAAAAAAAAGGAGGTACATCGTGAAAAAAAACAAAAAAAAGCTTAAATTAACCAAATTAACCGTGGCCAATTTAACCCGAGTAAAGGGAGGCACCGATCCTTGTGCCTGCCACTGGCCCGACACCACCGATGGTGCCTGGAATCGGGATCATACTGGTAATCCATGTGTAATGACTGGTCCTTACTGTGAACTGTAACTGTAGTAATGGCTGTCTCATCTGACAATAACCGCGTAATCGGTTTCAAATGTGGTCAGTAAAAAATTCAAAAATGGCGGCGTACATAGAGTAATAAAACCAGCATGTCAATAACCCGGATAATCACATTTCCTGGGGTGTTTTATGGTTTATGATGTTTGCCCGGACGCATGAGGTAAAGGTAGTAGAGCCGGGCATGGTTCTACTACCTTTACCTTTTTCCTTTCTCTTAAACCTTTTTTCCGAAAGACAAAGGTGAGCAATTGAAAAAGTTGAACGCGTTTACGTTAATAAAGAGCAAGAGACAAAATAAGTACTTTTATGATCAACGGGTAAAAAGCACCCAGTGGTGTCATCCACTGCTTTTCTATATATTAGAATTGCACCAAAGGGGCATGGATGTGGACTATTGGTATAGGGAGTTAACCGATGGGCCCGATGATCCCGTCCAAATAGAAGCGTGCGGTACCTTTGCAAAAGAGGAAATCACCTATTATTACCAGAAATATAACCTGCTGCGAAAAAACGGCTTTTTTTCGGAGATAGACACGGAACATTATTTAAGTAAACGATTATCCGCTGATGATGTTAAATCGTCCCTGGCCAACACCAGGCAGGTGACGTTCGAAGTGGTGGACTTTTGCAATCTTGAATGCGCTTACTGCACCTATGGAAAATTTTATGACAATTATGACCGGAGAGAGAAAAATAAATTGAGCCCCGCGACAGCCAAAACCTTTCTAGACTACCTGATGGATTTACTGAACTCCCCGCTGAACCAGTCTCATGGCCGACTCCTTTATATCGGTTTTTACGGTGGGGAGCCGTTGTTAAACTTTCCTTTTATCCAGGAAATCGTCGATTACGTCTGTCAATTGAACATGGTGCATAATCGATTCTGTTTTACTATGACCACCAATGGCCTTTTGCTGGAAAAATACATGGATTTCCTGGCGGCCCATGATTTTTTACTGTTGATCAGCCTGGATGGTAATGAATATAATAACTCCTACAGGATTTTTAAGGACGGCACGCCGGCGTATCAACAAATTCTAAAAAACGTCAATGCATTAAAAACAAAATATCCCGATTATTTTAAATCCAGGGTCAATTTTAATGCGGTTTTCCACAACCGCAACTCGGTAGCTGACATTCATCACTATTTTAAAACCCGATTTAATAAAATGCCCGCCATCAGTGAATTAAATCCCAGTGGAGTTAGTACTTCCATGCGGGAGGAGTTCTGGAACACCTATGCCAATGTCAATGCCTCTCTTTTCCAAATAGAAGATTACTCCCTGGTGGAAAAGGATATGTTTATCCGCCTTCCCAATATCAAAGGAGTAAGCAAATTTCTCGATCAATGCAGCGGTTTTGTATTTAATGATTATAATGACCTCCTGGTATCTGAAAAAGAAGGTAAAACCGGGAACCAGGAGCCCCGCCTACCGACAGGTACCTGTGTGCCTTTTGACAGGAAAGTATTTATCACTGTGAACGGGAAAATATTGCCCTGTGAACAGATCGGGCACCAATACAGCCTTGGCACTGTGGATGAGTCTAGCGTGGAACTGGATTTTGAAAAAATCGCAGAGACTTACAACCAATATTATGATACATTAAAAACCCAATGCTGTGCATGTGCCCATGCCGAAGCCTGCGTGCAGTGCATTTTTTTATTAAATATAGACACGCCTAATCCCAAATGCAATGGACTCTTCAATAAAGAAGAACTCTCACGGTATCTAGCCACCCAGATATCGTACCTGGAAAAAAATCCACAAAACTATAGAAAAATCATGAAAGAGGTAAGAGCTGATTAAAGAACAAAAACAAAAAAATTATTGGCTTATTCTTAACAACTACGTTCACGCGGTCTTGAAAGGGAATTCAGTGATGTTCTATAATCCTCTTACGGGGAAAATTCTGGAGTACACGAACAATGAGTCAGTGATCAAACTGGTCAAACGCTGGCAATCTCCAAAAAATTTACTGGTCACCCGTTTGACGGAAAAAGAGCTTTCAAACCCGGAGGTTTCTCAATTTGTGCAAGATATGCGGGGGCATTTTATGGGAGATTTGGTCGACACCTCTCTTACCAGCGGAAAACCCCTGCAAATGATGCCTTATTTAAAAGTCCATAAAGATGTAGAAATAATAAAAAAGACGCCCTCCTATTCGGTGGGAGAACACGTGATGAAATACCTGGTGGAAATTTCTATATACATTAACAGCACCTGTTCCCTGGATTGCGACATATGCGGCTCTGCTTACAAACAATTCTTATGCTGTACCTGCACCCGAAACGGCGAGGAGGAACTGAACATCTTATCTCTAAAGGATTTATTCCAGCAGTTGAAGGGGGTACCGCTGAATCGACTGAATATCCTGGGGGGGGATATGTTCAAATGTTCAAAATTGGACCAACTATTGGCGATTTTAAACGGGCAATCGTTATCCTTTGAAAAAGTATTATATATTCACTACTTGAACTTGATTCATCAGGAAGAAAAATTAGTGCTGTTTCCGGCAGATTCTTTCTCTTTCAAGATATTGGTTACTTTTCCGTTGAAAAAGAATCAGTGGACCCAGGTATTGGACCTGTTGCGCGTACACAAAAACAATATTGAAGCTCATTTTCTTTTTATTATCAGCAGTGAAATAGAAGTAACCAAAGCAGAAAAATTGATTTCTCTGTATCACCTGGATAATTATTCGTTTTTTCCTTTTTTTAATGGCAGGAACCGGGATTTTTTCGAGCAAAATGTTTTTTTAGATCGGGAAGACCTCCAGGAAGCGAGACCTACGTCTACTGAAATTCTTGCACGGCAATGTGTAAATCCCCTTCATTTTGGAACGTTGACTGTTTTGAGTAATGGTCACATTCATGCCAATGTAAATGCACCGCGGTTGGGAATCCTTGGAAGTAACAGCATTTACGAGGTGGTGTTCACAGAGATGGATCAGGGTAATAGCTGGAGAAGGATACGAAAGAAGGTAGAGCCGTGCAAACGCTGTACGTTTGAGGCGCTGTGCCCGCCCCTTTCCAATTATGAGTATGCTCTTGGCAGGAACAATCTCTGCCATATCCGGGATAGAATATAGAACGATTAGTTTATTTTGTCTTTCTTTACCACCCCTTGTATTGTGCAGGCTTGATGCCTTTTAAACGAAGGTAGATTACCATTGAGCCGCGGTGATGAGTAGTATGGTCCCTCAGTAAGAGAAATACTTGCGATTTAGTAAGGGTCAATTCCCCAAAAACCGGTATTTTTTGTGCGGCGTCTGTATCACTTAGATCGACAAGTACTTTCTCAGCGTAATCGAATGCGTCTTTCAAGAATTTTATAATGTCGGCTTTGGTTTTTCCTTCAACTTTAAAATCTTTTCCAGGATTCGGTTCACCTTTAACCTTCGAAGCGAACCAGAACATCGCTGAAGCGGTATGTACTGTTTGTTCTGCAAAAGACATAATTTCAGGCGTGGGTTTGAAGGAGTAGTGATTTTCAGGCATAAGTTCCGCCATTTCAATGGAGTATGTTTTAGCCCGCTGCAGGGTGGGCATAAATTCTTTTGAGAAAGCGCCCCCTTTGCCTGCAGCCTTTTCAGTACCGGCATAGAGGTTGACGCTGCCTGTCAACATGACCACTGCAGCAGCAATCATCACACTCACACAGCAGTAGAACCAACGATTTCTTTTCGTTTTTAATTGTCTCATATTTTCCTCCTATATTGGTATTATGTAATCATCGTGCCAAAATCTAGCAGAATGCAAAAAAAATGTCAACAGGTGAAAACTGAATAGTCACTGTTTTTATGTTGACATTTTGGCTTTTTTGGACTATTATTTAAATGGAGGTTAAATTGGAGAATACAGTGACAAGAGCTGAAATGGAGCAATACTTTTCGAAAATGCTGGAAAGCCGCTTGCAGAAGGCCATGGAAGAATTCGTTGAAAGAAACGAATTGAGGCTGAAGGAGTTGTCGCTGATCGAGAGGATCGTGAGAGTTGAAGAAGAGCTAAAAGCCATGCGAGAGATGTTTGAGGTCAAATTTGATGCCATTGACAAACGATTCGAAGCTGTGGATAAACGATTCGAAGCTGTGGATAAACGATTCGAAGCTGTGGATAAACGATTCGAATCAGTGGACAAACGATTCGAATCACTCCAGAGAGAAATGAACGCTCGGTTTGAATCCTTACAAAGAGAGATGAATGCCCGATTCGAGGCAATGGACAAACGATTCTCCGTTATCCAGTGGATGATCGGGATAATAGTAGGGATTCCTGCGATTATCATCGCAATAACCCAAATAGTGAATCTCTGATATATAGATATTATCTAATTTTCAATGATCAATTGTTTATTGTTACGAGATAATTGATAAACACTAATCTAAAATTAAAAAAGTGGAAGGATCACTTTTAAAATTTGAAAAAAAAATAAAAATATGGCATTATTCATATTCAATATTTATTATGAAGTAATTAAGTAGTCGTGATTAATCTTTTTTGGAGGACGATCATGAATGTAAATGATGAAGAAACAACCATCATCGAAGAGGATGAAAGTATAAGGGATGATGAAGAAGAGTTACTCGAAGCAGAAACCATGGGAGAACGGGAGCCCCCGGATGGTACTGAAACCAAAAACACAGTAATCGAAAAAAAGCGACCATGGGTTCTGTACATCATCGTCGCACTGCTGGTGATAGCCCTGGCAGTGCTGGGATATCTGCTGTTTATCAAAGAAAAACCCATCGACGAAGGTACGGCTCAAATCCGCCAGATGCAGCAGCTGACACAAAAAATCCAGGGACTTGAATCCGAAATGAAAAAGAAACAGGATGATATTTTCGCCCTGATGAATGAGTACAAAGAAAAAACCGGTGAACCATTTATGGGGGTCAATCCTTTGAATCTTGACGAAGAAGAGCAGAAACTCCTGGAACAGAAAATCAAAGAAGAAAAAGATGTCTCCATCAAATCCCTTTTAGAGGAGATCAATGAAAAAAATATAGAAATCCGGGATTTGCAGAGCAAAATAAAGGAAATTGAAGCCCTGCTTCCCAAACCCCACATCGTAACAGCAGGGGAAAATCATTACCAGGTGGCCATGGATTTTCTTTTAAATGAGAAGAAAGTAGAGAAGAAACGAGCCATGCTTTTGGTTGAAAGGACTGCACTGATTGACCCCATTGTTCCAGGATTTAAGGTGTGGAACTTCTATACCGGGAATGCGTACGGTACTTCGGTGACCCAGGGCACTGCCCCTATCTCACCCAATGAGTTAATACGTCGAGCCAAAAAGAAATTGGTGGATGCCCGAGACGAAGCCATCTCTGAACGGGATACACTGGCTGAAGAGATTAAAAAACTGGAAGAAAGACGAAACGAGATCGTCAATCAACTGAACCTATTGTCTAATGAAAAGGAAAACCTAATAAACAAAGTCAGTGACCTGAATCAACAGGTCCATTCTTTATTCTACCTCCTGGATACCCAACAAAACCTGAAAAAAAAGGGAATCCTCAAAGGTGGTTTTTTAAAATCCACCAAATTGCGTGATGTATCACCGGAATACTTTTCCATGTCTATCGACCTCAGGTCTCAAAATCAAGTCCTTATTTCAGCATCTGAAATGGGTATTCGAAAGATAAAAAGTGTGACTCTCTACCCAAAATTTTATAAACAGGGAACGGATTACCAGGTGGAGATCGATTCCGATAAACAGAATGCTGCAGTAACCATCCTGGATACAGCCAAATTAAAAAACGAACGAGTGGTGATTTCAGTAAGATAGAAGGGTAAAGCAAAATAAGTGCCTAACGTGAGCTAAAGTGCCTAAAGTGCCTAAAGTTGTGGTGCGCCAATAAATTGGCGCGATACCTTTTTAGAGCTAAAAAGGTATATGGCGCGCAGCGCCGCCTAAACTTTAGGCACTTTAGCTCACTTTAGGCACTTTAGGCACTTCACTTATTAATTGTTTATGAAAAAAGGAACGGTAGAAAAAATAACCAACGGAGGATGGGGTCTGGTTCGCAGCGATGATGGAGTAGTATTTTTAAATTATGTCCTCCCCGGTGAGCAGGTAACCTATCGCATAAAAGAGAAAGCAAAAGGCATTCTTTGGGGTCAGTTGGATGAGGTACTCACCCCTTCGGAACATCGTATTGAGCCTCCCTGCCCCTACTTCGGCCAGTGCGGCGGGTGTGTGTTCCAGCATATGGACTATCAATACCAGCAAAAGATAAAGCAAGATATACTTATGGATGATTTAAAACGAATCGGCAATTATAAGGAAGCAAGGGAACATTATCATTATATCGAATCACCGCCCTTTCATTACCGCCTTCGTGCCAGGATGAAGGCACAGGAGCAGGAGGAGGGCAAAATCGGGTTCATCCGCAAAGGCACCAACAGAGTGATTCCCATCAATCGGTGCCTGCTCTTTCCTGAGGCGATCAATCCATTCCTGGAAAAATGGAATGCTTTGGAAAATCCCCCATTTTTTTTTCAAATGGATATGTTAATGAACCCGGATAACCAAAAGATTTATATCCATCTTTCCCATCCCCCTAAACAAGAGAAAGAAACATTAAAACTGTTTCCAGATATTACGTTTTCCTGGAAAGGGAATGAAGACGCTGGAGTATCGGAATTAAAAATAAGGGATTGGGCATACCTGATCTCCCCTACCGTATTTTTCCAGGTCAATCCCTTTCAGTGGGAGAATATGTTGGATATGGTTGAATCTTATTTGGAGCCTTGTGATACCATCATTGATCTCTATTCCGGTGTGGGATTTTTTATTCCCCTTTTAAAAAAATATTCAAAAAAGATCATCGGTGTTGAGAGTCATGGGTTTTCAGTGACACTTGCCAGGAGAGCGTTTGCCTGTAACGAAGTTGATTTTTTAAAAATCCCGGTGGAGAAGTTTGTTTTCCCCGGAGCAGATATCATCGTAGTGGACCCACCCCGTTCCGGGCTTTCCAATCATGTCATGAATCACCTTTTAAAAAAGAAATATAAAAAGATCATTTACATTTCCTGTTCGTCTGCCACTTTTAGCCGGGATTTAAAAATCCTCTGTGAAAGCGGGTATCAGCTCAAGGATTTAAATATTTTCGATCTTTTCCCCCAGACCGCTCACCTGGAAACCATTGGCCTATTTATTCGGAACGTAAACGTTTAGCTGCCTTCGTTATCAATTAACCATTAATTATTGAATATTGATTATTGATTATTAACCACACAATGAGATAAAAGAGCGGATGAGGCCACTTACCAGAAAATATATACCAACATGTTTTACTACATATCCCCACATCATGCGAACACACAGAATGCTACTCTGAGGAGTGGCTCCGCTACGAAGCACGAGTGACACAGAAGTTTTTTGCTATAATCTTCCTTTATTTTTCTGTGTCTTTCTGTGTATTCGCAATTACGTGGGCTCTAATATTTTAGGCACTAAACTTATCTGGTGTACGAAGTAAGGATTAAATATTTATAAATATTAAAATCTCGAAATTCTCTCTAATTCAACATTTTAAAAAAAAATATAAAGTATTATAAATGTTTAACAAAAACCTGGAAATTATATTATTATATTATTGGTAATGTCAAATAGTGTATGAAAAAATGAAAAGAAATAAAACAAAAAATTAGGTGCTCCGTGGTCGATTTATTCATCACTTTGCGCCAAGTGTTCTTTGACTTTTTAGTTAAGCCCGGTT
>Ga0180438_10000324_pt1 | contig 95907 bp, 77 predicted proteins | sample SS_ome_12_FD_132455 | JGI IMG/M metagenome (GOLD analysis project Ga0180438, IMG submission 132455) | Hypersaline lake sediment archaeal communities from the Salton Sea, California, USA - SS_3_D_2 metaG | ecosystem: Environmental > Aquatic > Non-marine Saline and Alkaline > Hypersaline >... | reverse complement strand
GTAGATGCCGCCGTAGACCTCGTGGTTGACGTCCTCGATGCACGTGCCTCGCATGTACGGGCTGACGTTCTGGAGGATCTTGGCGGCGTTGACGGTGACACGAGCGATGTCGGCCATGTCAGTTGCTCCATTTAGCTAGAAATCGAACGACTTGAACTGGGGCAGATAGCGTTTGTTCTTTCGGAACATTTCCTTGACCATCTTCCTGATCTCGCCGAGGGAGAGCTTGGCGGCTGGAAGAGGGTCGTAGCAGATGGCCTGGTAAACCAGTTTGGCGTCGCCGGCGAAATGTGCGTCGACGGCCATCATTTCGGTGCGGGCGCTCAAGTCAGTGAGGATCGCGCATTGCGGCGGGAGAGCGCCGATGTACATTGGCTGTAGCTTGCCGCGGCTTGCCAGCACAGGCACTTCCACGCAGGCGCCCTGCGGCAGGTTGGTAATCAGCCCTGTATTGGGCACGTTGCCGTTGAACTCGAACGGCGGCCCGCTCAGCCAGGCGTTGATGATTGACGCGGCGTACTCGTGCCCACGGACAAGAGGCACGGGCACGTTCTTGGCCAGCCAGTTGCGGACATATTTTTTCCAGTTCTTCTTCGTCGCCCGGTAGCTGTTGAGGATGAACGCGTATGTGCCGGGGTTCCAACTGGTCTTGGTGTGGCACTTGCGGATCAGGTCCGGCCGTTTGCGGAACCACCAGTTGTATTCGCTGTTGTGGCCGCTGGATTCGGTGACGTAGTAATCAAGCGCCAGGAACATTTCGCTGCGAACGGGTTCCATCTCTCGGATGGCCTTGCTGGTTTCGATGGCCTTTCGCAGCTTGGGGTAGAGGTCCTTGCCCTTATGCTCCAGCCGCGTAAACCACGAGGTGTGGTTGATGCCAGCGCAGGTGTATACGAGCTCCTTGAACGGCACGCCGCACCATTGTGCGATTTCCATGGCTGTGCCCTGGACGCTGTGACATAGGCCTGTGATGGCGAGCTTGCTTGTCCGCTGCATGGCGTGGCAGAGCATGGCCATGGGGTTGGTGTAGTTGAGCATGACGGCGTTGGGGCAGAGCTCCTCCATGTCGCTGACGATATCGAGCATGGTGGGAATGGTTCTTAAGGCGCGGAAGATTCCCGAGACGCCGCGGGTGTCGCCGACGTTGATGTCGATGCCGTATTTCTTAGGGATCAGGATGTCGTGCTGCCAGACGTTCACGTCGCCACAGAGGATCGTCACGAGGACTGCGTCGGCATTCTTGAGCACGTCTCGGCGGTCGGTGGTGGCGGTAATGGTCGCGGGGTAGTTGTCCGAGTCGACAATCTTGCGGACCATTCGCTGGGCGAACTTCAGGCGCTCGGTATTGATGTCGACTAGGCAAAGCTGCGCGTTGCGCAGGCGGTCGAAGGTGAGCAGGTCACAGACCAGGCTGCGTGTGAAGCCCAGGCTACCGGCTCCGATGAAGACGATTTTGGCTTTCCTGGCTTTGCTGGCCATTGGCGTTCGCTCCATTCCAGCCGGGCAAGCGGGCCCGGCCCTTTTTGAAAGGCCCTATGCAATCAGATTGGCCTGGGCGCGGCAAGAGACGATTGAGCGGATTTCACCGCGACGGGTCCCTTTTAGCGTTTAGGCGTACTGCTCCGCCAGCTTCACAGCCATGTTTACCCATTCCCACATGCGGTTGACCTCGCCGCGAACGGTGTGCAGGTCCTTCATGATGACTTCCACGACGCAGCCGGTGGTCTTTTCGAAGGCATCCTGCAGCTGCTGGCGCTGCCAGTCGACGTCCCAGGTGGGCATCCCAAGCCAGGCGGGGTTGGGCTTCCAAGAGAAGATCGCCCTCTTACCGAGCGCCTCGGCGCCACGGGCAATGTTGGCCTTGGGGCTCATCGACAGCTTGCGGCAGTTGGGGATGTTCTTGAGAATCAGGTCGACTTTCAAGTCCAGCGGCTCGCAGCAGCCGTAATTGCTTAGGCCAAAGCGTTCCAGGAAGCGTTTCTCGTACTTCAGGGCGAACTCCTCCTGCATGGCCGGGGAGACTTCCGAGAAGATCTGCGTGGTGGCGTGTCCCCACTGATCTTTGAGGCGGACGCGGGACGGGTCGAACCCGTCAGCCGGCAATTTATCGGTGTAACCGATGCCGCCTGAGCCGATGCACTGGCCCGTATTATTGAGCGATAGGACACCCAGCTTTTCGTATTGGTCAAGCAAGCTCAGGTTGAACTGGCACATGCGATCAAGCCAGCCATGCAACCACTCGGGGCGTTCAAACATGTCCAGGAAAGTCTGCTCGATACCGCGCCATGCTATGAAGTCGTCCAGCGTGGCGTACCAGTAGCCGTCTATGCCGCGTTTTTCGACGCGCAGAATGTCGCCCAGCACGTCAGAGATAAACTCAAATTGCCTGGCGGCTTCATCCCAATCGACGGTGACGGTGGGCATGGGAATGAGGTGTGGGTCTTCATCTCCCTTGAGGACGCCGTCAATATGGCTGGCGCCGAAGACCTGGTCGGGTCTGGTCCACTTGGCCTCGATGCCGTAGCCTTCGTGGTGTATCGGAATGCGAACGTGAAAGACGCCCTCCCAGATATAATCGTCCCGCATGTGCTCCCAGTGATATATCTCGTGGCGGAGAGGGTGCTCGATGTACCAGGCGGCGTCGTTTTCGCACGCTCGCTGGACCTTTTCGCCCGTCTCGTGCTGTGTGGCGTCGTGCAGCAGAATCAACGGCCTGGTGCGCTCAAGGCGGTTGACCTTGTTCCAGAGCCGGCGGGTCCTGTCCTGATGCGGGTCGGCGGCGATCTCCGCCACCTGTTTGGCCAGGTCCCTGAGGATGTTTCTCTCTTTCGATGAGATTGTCATGCGCATTCGCTCCTGGGTTGGGTGGGAACAGAATTCGCGATATGGTACAAGATCGCGAGGGAAACAACAGGAAGAAACTCCCCTACGCCTGGGTTTCCTTCAGGGCCGCCAGTACAACGGGCATGGATTGTCGCCAGTTGGCAGGCAAGTGCTCGGACACTTCAAATGCCAACCGTCGGCCATCAGGAGCGCCCGCCGTCACCATCGATAAGACCTCCTCATGCAGCTTACCTGGTGAGAGCTGATAATCGCTCACGCCGATGTTGCACCAGATCAGTTTGTCGGGCCAATTCCCCCGAGCTTGGGTGAGTGTTTGATCACCCTCAGGTGGTTCGGTGAAGGATTCGACAAGATCAAGGGGAGATCGGGCGATCACCTCGGCGCAGCTGGCTGTCCGTCCATCATAGTGCGCGCCGACCACCTTGCCGGCATCATGTAGAATGCCGATGCACTCCTGGTAGACCGGGAGGATGAACTCCTCGAAGCGTTTGGGGCCGATGGCGTCGGCGTTGAAGTTTTCACCGAAGTGGACGAACGGGCCCGGGGCGTCAGCGGAGATTTCGACAATTCTGCAGAACTGCCGCCGCAGCGCCTCGTAGAGCAGCCGGACCTCATCCTCGAAGTCCGCCAGGTGGAACGGGAAGTTGCTGACGCCCGCCAGGTCCACAAGCATGCGCTGATAGGGGCTGCGTCTGACGGCCGACCAGACGACTTCGTGCGGGCCGCATGCGGCGAGCTTGGCCTGAATGCGATCGGGTGCGGGGGTAATCGTCGTGTGGTCGACGATGTACGCCATCGTGCGGTAGTCGGCGGGGGTTTTGAGGAAGCACTCGCCCTGCCAGCCGTCCTTCCAGGTTTCGTATACGCTGCCGACGGGTGTGGTGTAGGTGAGCCTGCGGACGGCGTGGCCTTGCTCCTGATATGTCACGTCCTGCGCGTCGACGTTCTGCATCTGCAGATCGTGGGCAGACGCGTGCCACGTAAGCCCCAGACCGTCGGCGAACATCTCCTGCCAGGCGGGGTCCCCCCCTTCGCCGGTGAAGAGCCACTCGTAGATGGAATAGGGAATGCGATCCGGCTGGCCGCCGGATAAAAACGCCTCGACTTGCTCGCGAAAGTTCATAATGGGCGGCATGATAGCAGAAGCCGCGGCTGGGTGCATCTTACGCGTCTTGGTTTTCCCCCTTCATTGGCCGTGGCGGCAGTGCGCTTCGCGGGGGTTAATACGCTCTCTGGGACTGGGGCCTGGCGCGTGGCTTGTCAGAGAACGGGCGGCAGCCAGAAGACCGCCGCCCGTTGAGTACGTCAGCTGTGAGGCTACTTCTTCCTGCGGCGCAGAACGGGCAGCCCGCCCAGGGTCAGCAGGCTCAGCGTGGCGGGTTCGGGAATTAGCACAAGCGTGCCGCCGTCATAGATCGTGAAGGTGTTGCTCAGGGACCCGCCATTTGTCAGCGTGCATGTCAGCGTGCCGGTTCTTGAGGGTTGGCCACCGCTGTCAAGTGTCCCGCCGTAAGGGAAGCTCTGTCCGTCGATGTAATAGTCATGGCCGTCCACTGCCAGTGTGCTGCGGACATAGATGTCGCCTTCTATCGATCCGCCCGAGATGGTGACGTTGCTTTCCCCGCCCGCCACGAGGTCGTCGCCTAGCGTACCTGCGAAGATGGCCACAGTGCTATTGCCAACGGCGCAGACGGCTGGGGACTCTAAGGCTCCGCCAATCCACCCGCCTGCGATGGTAACAGTGCTGTTGTCATAGGCGATGAGACCGCAGGGCTCACCCCAGATGTTACCAATCGATGCACCTGAGATGATAACGTTGCTGCTGCCGCCGGCAGACAGGCCACCTCTGACCTCACCATCGACTGTGACATTGGCTCTTCCAGAGGCCCAAAGAGAACCCTCGATTAACGCATTTACAGCAACGACGCTATCGTCGTTGGCCCAAACACCGGAGCCTACCCACCCGTAAACCGTAACCTTGCTGCTGTCATAAGCTTCCACGTAGCACCACGAGTACGAACTATCAAAGTCGGCGATAATCGTGCTGTTGCCATAGGCGGAAACGCCCGCCATTACAAGGGCTTCGACCGTACTGTCGCCGTAAGCTTCAACGTACCATACCCCGGTCGTGGATGTGATATGGCTGGAGTCATAGGCGTAGAGGGTAGTCAACAAATACACATGGTTAATGAAGCTGCTGTGGCCATAGACGTGGGCTTCCCCTCCCATGCTACCATTGAGTAATTCCACTGTCGTAGGCTGATCAAAGGGACCATCGTACACGAACACATGAGGGCAACTAGGGGCTGATATAATGTGGTTGCCCCCATCGTCAAATACAAATATCTGAGCAACCGCTGGTGCCGGCAACACAAGATACAGCCCGAGTGTTACTGCTAATAGAAAGCGCGCGTTCATTTCAACTGCTCCTTTCCGGCTTCTTAGAGTTCGAGTAGCGCAAAGTGAAAGACGTTCCTCCGTGAAGTGATGCCCGCAAGCCCTAACGCCGGTATCATACCATGCCTGTCAATCAGGCGATCACCTTACAAAGCCGAAGTTTCGGCGTCGAATAGAAGCACGGCAGGCGAGAGCCTACTTTGCCTTGTGAAGACGGCTGCGCGGGGTGATAATGGGGCCACTGGCGACGGCCAGCGAATCAGACGATCCGGCGGGGCCTGCCCCCACCATCCGGCAGACACGCCGCCGACGGACGCCACCGATGTTGACCAGCGTGACGCGGACCCCGCCCCCTACGGGGGTACGGTTCCGCCTGGCAACACAGGGGCGGGGGATAGAGAGTGAATAGGACGCCGCACGGCCTGCCGCGTCACAGTGCCGCCTACCAAGAATTGGCCATTCTGAGAGTCGTCTTGCCCAGCTTTACAGCACCGGCAACAGCCCGAAGACCACACCGGCTGGGCCAGGTCGGCTCTGACGGCTCACGGGGACTGCGCTTGTCGCACCCGTCACGTTCGGGACGCCATGACTGACAAAAGCACCGCGACTCGATCAAGCCTGTCGCTTCAGATCATCTAGGATCGAGGCCACGTCCTCTTCGCCAACGCCAGCATGCAACAGGAAGAGGGCGATTTGGTCTTGGGAGGTGCCAAGGGCAGCCAGACTTGCTGCGGCCCGAACGGCAGCGCCCCGCGCAGGTTCATCGAGTTGTTTCTTCCGAGAATGAGAGATAAAAGGAATCCCTGGATCATCGGAACGCCCAGAAGCCACGCCAGACTGGGCCAGAGTTTCCCGGAGAACCTTGAACGTATCTTTAGTACCGGTCGACGCCAGGAGTTCACGCAGTTCTGCCGCTTCGGCTTTCTCGGCTCCAATTCGCAACACCAAGTAGTTGAGAGGATAAACGAGGAAGAGCCAAATTGGCCCGAGCCTTCCTACTTCTTGACCGCTGGCAATCCATGCGACAACGAGAAAGGCGAAAAACAGCATAGAAAGCAAGACGGCAGGACGGCCCTGAAGGTGCCTCGCCAAGAGGACGAATCGGACCAACAAGGCGGGAGTCAGATTAAGAATCCACCCACCCGCAATCAATGGCAGAAGCAACATAAGCCACACAGGGGATTCCGGACCCAAGTAGAGAACGGCACTGAAATATATGCCCAGCACGAGGCCATTACTGCCCAAGATCATCCCTAGCGCGACAAGTCGGGGCACTGAGGCAGGGGCACGCGTGCGAAGGCAAAAGAAGCCAGCCGCTAGCGCGGCGATGCCGAAAACGCCGCCGAGGAAGGGCTCAAGAAAGGCGGTCAATACTGCGACGCAACCCAGGAGGACCAGCAGTAATCCGACAATCAGTATGATTCGCCTTGCCGTAGTCATTTCAACCGCCTTCTGTCGTTCGTTCAACTGGACATTTTGCCCGCTTGGTTTGCCGGCCACCGAGCGCCGGCTACCAGCGTATTGCGACGGGGGGCAATGTTCAAGCGGCCACTTGGCGAAGGCGGCTTCTGAGGCCCCACGGCTCGCCCTGTCGGGCGTGTACGCCGTTTCTAAGGCACGATCTCTCGCAAGGAGGCTCCATTGTTCGTCGGAGTCACATCGGGGAAGCTGCCGGGCAGCGATGAAAAAGACCAAGGGGGCCGAAAAGGGTTGGCAATCGCGCTGGCGCGATGCGAGCGCGTTTCTCTCTGACCTTGGCATAAGCAAAGACCTGTGCCCTCCATGCCGGTATGTCGCGTGCCGTGCGCAGGGAGAGCGCCCAGACTCCGGCCCAAGGCCGAAAATCGGCTTGGGTGTAGCGCAGGCGTAGCGCAGAAAATCGGCCAGTTGCCATCGCAAAAAGAAACCCCTGTAACTCCTTGGCTTACAGGGGTTTTGAATACGCCCTGCAGGACTCGAACCTGCGACCCGCTGATTAAGAGTCAGCTGCTCTACCAACTGAGCTAAGGGCGCGTCCGGCGTCATACGACGCAAATGAAGGATTTTAGTAATGATGGTCAGCACGGTCAAGGGGAAAGGGCGATCGGGCATGGTGCGTCTCAGGAACGGCCAATGGAAAGACGAGGGGGGTCAACTCTCTACCTTGACGCGCTGCTCGATGAAGGCGACCAGATCGCGGAAGTTGGCGTAGTGATACCGATTGAGTTTCGCGCCCGGCCCGGCGCCGCGCTTAAGCATGAGTATCCCCTTTTTTTCAAGCAGCGAGGCGTCTATTCCGGTGAACTCGCCCCATGCGATCTTCGGCTTGTTGTTGACTACGATGCCTTCGCTGTCGGCGATGACGAATCGCCTAAGTGAAAGCACACCCAACACGGCCAAAAGGACGCCGACAGGAATGAACAGCCATGGCCCGAAGTGATTGAGGGCGTATTCGGCAGCTTCGTTAATATATTCCAGTGTCCACTGTTCCGGCGGCGGGTACTTGTGCCGGTCGATTATGCACCATACAGCAACAGCAATAAGGGCCGCCGCACCAATAAACAACCTAACGGCTGAGTCTTTCGATGCGCGGCACTCAACACGCTCAACGGTTGTGCCTGCATTATCGTTCATCGCACGCTTCCTTTCTCGCTGTTGGAGGGGCTCAGCAGCATTATACGTCTGTTTTGGCCTGTGCCAATTCCTTATCCGCAATATTCGTCAGGTCGGCGTGGCCCAAAACCTATTGACAGTTTTTCTGCCCAGCGATAGTCTCTTGGACTCCACGGGCAGGCGCGGGTCCCCTGCTGCATGCTCGTAACTATCACGACCGGAAAGAAAGATCAAACAAGGAGCACACTACCATGGCAGTGAAAGTGGGAATTAATGGATTCGGACGAATCGGGCGGCTGGCTTTTCGCGCAATGTGCGAGGCGTTGGACCGTTTTGATATAGTCGCCATCAACGACTTGTCAGACGCGGACATGCTGGCGTACCTGCTGAAGTATGATTCCACCCAGGGCCCGTTCCCAGGCAAGGTCGTAGCCAAAAAGGACGCCCTCGTCGTGAACGGTAAGGAGATCAAGATTCTCTCGGAGAAAGATCCATCCAAGCTGCCATGGGGCAAGCTGGGGGTGAAAGTGGCCCTGGAGTCGACCGGAATTTTCACCAGCAAGGCTACCGCGAGCAAGGGCGGTTACGACAGCCACCTTGCCGCCGGGGCCAAGAAGGTCGTCATTTCCGCTCCGACCAAGGACGAGCCGGACGCCATCGTGGTGTTGGGTGTCAACGACGACGTGCTGACGGCTGAGACCAAGACGGTCTCCAATGCCTCCTGCACAACCAACAGTCTTGCCCCGATCGCCAAAGTGCTCAACGATTCGTTCGGCATAATCAAAGGCGGGATGACAACGGTACACGCCTACACCAACGACCAGAACCTTCTGGACCAAGTCCACAGCAAGCGCACACGCGCCCGCGCGGCGGCAATCAACATCGTTCCAACATCCACCGGCGCCGCCAAGGCAGTGGGCAAGGTGCTGCCGGAGCTAAAGGGCAAGCTGGACGGGTACGCTCTTCGAGTGCCCATCCCGGTCGGCTCGATAACCGACCTAACAGTCAGCGTTTCCAAGAAGACCTCCATTGAGGAGGTGAATGCCGCCGTCAAGGCCGCAGCTGACGGCGACCTCAAAGGTATCGTCGAATACAACGCTGACAGCATTGTCTCGGCGGACGTCGTGCACAATCCTCACAGCTCCATCTTCGATGCCTGCAACACGCTGGTCATCGACGGCGACATGATCAAGGTCACCATGTGGTACGACAACGAATGGGGCTATTCCTGCCGCACGGCCGATCTGATCGAGAAGCTGGCCGAGTTGTAACATTCCCGCAGTTGATTGTGGCAGGAGGCCTGCCGGTAGGCTTTCATTACGGGCTTGTCGGACATGCCGGCGAGTTCGTATGTCTACGGTATTGACTGGGCCATCCACAGTTTGCAACGCGCCTCGAAGCAAAGACTCTCATCGAGCCGCGATGAGACACTTATCAGTCAGACTTTGGAATGTGGACACGCATCAGTGCGCTGGATAGACTGGCCTTATCCAGCGGAGTAAGGATCGGACCATGGCTACAAAGACAATTGCTGACATCAACGTTTCCGACAAACGGGTGCTGATGCGGGTGGACTTCAACTGCCCCGTGGCTGACGGCAAGGTCACCAACGACCGACGGATCGAGATGGCCCTGCCGACAATCAAGAAGGTTCTCGACGATGGTGGCAAGCTGATCCTTATGAGCCACCTTGGTAGGCCTTCCGGTAAGGGTTTCGAGCCGGAGTTCTCCCTCAGGCCTGTCGCCGCGCGTCTGGGTGAATTACTGGGCAAGGCCGTTCGCCTTGGTCCGCCGGAAGTTGTCTCTCCCGCAGCCATAGAGCAGGTGAGCAAGCTGTCCGCCGGAGAGGTGATGCTGCTTGAGAACCTGCGCTTCACCCAGGGGGAGACAATGCCTGACAAAGCCAAGAAGAATCCAGACGGTAAGCTCACAGCCGCCCAGCAGGCGGAAATGGACCGTCTGGTCGCGGGCCTGGCCGCTCTGGGGGACGTTTATGTCAACGATGCGTTCGGCACGTGTCATCGCAAACACGCCAGCATGTACGGCGTCGCACAGGCAATCCGCGATGCCGGAGGACCAGTCGTTGCGGGTTACCTTGTCGAAAAAGAAGTCAGGTACCTCCACGACGCCGTCGCCGACCCCGCCAGGCCGTTCGTCGCTATCCTGGGAGGTGCAAAGGTATCCGATAAGATCAAGCTGATCTCTTCCCTTCTGAGCAAGGTGGATCGCATTTTGATAGGCGGGGCGATGGCGTACACGCTGCTGAAGGCCAAGGGCTTCGCTGTCGGCAAGAGCCTCGTCGAGGAGGATCAGATCGAGCAGATGACCAAGCTCCTGGCCGACGCGGGCGAGAAGATTGTCCTGCCCCGCGATCATGTCGCAACCGATGACTTTGCCTCTGACAAGGCGCAGGTCGTCTATGGGGTGAACATCCCCGATGAACTGATGGGCATGGACATAGGCGGCAAGAGCGCCGAGGAGTTCAGCCGAATCATAAGCCGGGCCAAGACGATTTTGTGGAACGGGCCCATGGGCGTTTTTGAACGGAAGCCCTATGCAGCGGGCACAGCCAAGGTCGCCACGGTTGTCGCCGAAGCCACCGACAATGGTGCGATCAGCATAATAGGCGGAGGCGACTCCGCCGCGGCGGTTGAGCAGATGGGCCTGGACGGACGGATGACGCATGTGTCGACCGGCGGCGGCGCATCCCTGACGTATCTAGAAGGCAAGGCCATGCCCCCGCTGGAGGTGCTTGACCGAAAGTGAACAGCGGGCAATAATTTTGTATATGAACCGACCCGATTCAAGAGCCCACCTGCTCACTGCGGTGGGCTTTGAACATCACGATAATGGCCATTGAACGCGGCAACCCGTGGCAGCAACTCCCCGCTGGTGCCTTGATCGCACCGAGCGTGCTGGCGTGTGACTTTGCACATGCCGGCGCGCAGATCGACGCCGCTGTTTCCGGCGGAGCCGACTTGCTGCATCTGGACGTTATGGACGGGCATTTCGTGCCGAACCTGTCTATGGGCCCCGAGATCGTCCATTCGCTGCGCAATTATACGAATCTTCCGCTGGATGTGCACATAATGGTAACCGATCCTGATTACTACGCCGAGAAGCTCTCGGAGGCCGGGGCGGACTCCATCACGTTTCATATAGAAGCGGCTGAGGATCCCAAGCGGCTCGTGGACAGATTGCACGAGCGGGGGATCGGAGCCGGCGTAACACTCAGACCGGGCACCCCCGCCGAAACACTGAGTGAGATAATAGCCAATGTCGACCTCGTGCTGGTTATGACGGTTGAGCCCGGGTACGGTGGCCAGTTCTTCATGACCGAGCAGCTTTCAAAGATCGCCGCCATCAGCAAGCGGCTGTCCCCAGGCCAGCGATTGGAAGTCGACGGCGGAATAAACGTCGACACGGCTGCCCGCTGTGCTGAGGCCGGGGCGGATGTGTTTGTCGCCGGGTCGGCTATCTTCAGGACCAACGACATATCGGGCAGCGTCGCTATGCTTCGGCAAGCCGTCGAGGTTGCGTGTCAACAATGAAGATACTGCTTGTACAAACCGGGCAGACTACATGGCAGGTTGATTCGCGCATTGAATCACCCGCCGGGGCTCCGTTGACCGAGGAGGGAACCCGGGCCGCTCAGAGGATCGCGGAGGAACTTACCAACGCAGGTATCAGGGCTGTTTATGCCTCCTCCGGGGAGGCCGAACAGCAAACGGCCGCAGTGCTGGCCAAGCACCTTCATGTCAAGGTCCATACAGATGAAGAACTCTGTGAGCTCGACTACGGCCTGTGGCAGGGACTGACGCTGGACGAAATCCGACACCGTCAACCAAAGCTCTACAAGCAGTGGACCGACGATCCCACGAGCACCTGCCCTCCGGGCGGTGAGACTGTGCAGGACGTCCATCATCGCCTTAGAGAACGTATAAAGGCCCTAGCCAAGAAGCCCAAGAACACCCCTGCTGTGCTGGTCCTCAGGCCGACTTCGATGGGTCTGCTGCGATGCCTGCTGGCAGGAGACGAACTGGGCCAGTTGTGGCGTCACGTGGATCCGTCGTTCACATGGGCTGTCTCTGAGATAGACCCCCAGGCCCTGTGAGCATCGCAACTGCAGGAGTTGGAAAGTCCCATGGCAGAAGACAGTATCGAGCCTGTAAGCCCTTACAATCCTAATGCCTTTGCGGGTCCTAGGATTCGTGACAAGAGAGATATCCCCTCGGGCTTGTGGATGCGCTGTCCGGGATGCGAGGAAATGCTCTATCGTAAGACTGTCACCGAGAATCTGGATGTCTGCCCACGGTGCGACTGTCACTTCCGACTTACAGGCAGGCCGCGGGTGGAGCAACTGACCGACCCCGATAGTTTTCAGGAAATGTTCACCGACATTGCGCCCGCCGATCCGTTGGAGTTCAAATGGCTCGGCCAAACATACAGGCAACGCATAGAAAAAGAACAAGCCAAGACCAACTGCACTGAAGCGGTGCTCACAGGCATAGCCCACATAAAAGGCAGGAGAGTGGCCCTAGGCGTGATGAACGGTGAGTTCCTGATGGGCTCGATGGGTTCGGTACTGGGCGAGAAACTCGCCTTACTGATAGAAGAAGCCACCGCCCAGTCGCTGCCCCTGGTGATTGTCTGCATGTCCGGCGGGGCGCGCATGCATGAAGGGGTGCTGAGCCTGATGCAAATGGCCAAGACATCAGCCGCCCTGGGCAGGTTCGACGACTCCGGCGGGCTCTATATTGCCGTTCTGACCGACCCCACGACGGGCGGTACCACCGCAAGCTTCGCGATGCTCGCCGACATCACACTGGCAGAGCCGGGCGCGCTGATAGGTTTCGCCGGCCAACGAGTCATCGCCAACACGATCAAGACTGAGCTGCCTGAGGGTTTTCAGCGAGCGGAGTTCCTATTAGAGCACGGCTTTATCGACCACATAGTCCACCGCGCGGAGCTGCGAAATGAGATCGCCCGGCTTATCGACTTCTGCGGCCGGTAGATGAACCGCCGTCACCCCGGTACACTCGATGCCCACAGAACTGACACTGGACCATGGACCGTAGAGAAGAGCTGGCGACCAAGCATCAGCGAGTGGCCGCATACATGGACACGACCGGATTGGATGGCGTGCTGCTCTCGCGGCGATGCAACTTCAGTTGGTACACCTGCGGGGCGCATAACTACGTGTCCAACGCCTGCGAAGTCGGCAACAGCCATCTGCTGGTTACACGCGACGGTGCTTGGGCGATATGCAATAATATCGAAGCCACGCGCCTTCAGGACGAAGAGCTCGCCGGGTTGCCCATCGAGCTCTGCCCGTTTGACTACAGCAGCCCCACCGAACAGGCCCAAGTGTTCGCCGGGCTCATCGGCGCCAGACGAGTCGCCGCTGACGCACCCGCAGGGAGACTGAAACTGCCAGCGCTGGATTCGGGGTTTGACAGGTTGAGGTGGCAGTTGCTCGATGTGGAAGTGGATCGGATGCGAGCCCTGTGCAACGACACCGTTCAGGCTGTTGAGGCGACGTGCCGCAACATCGACCGGTGCGCGAGCGAAACATCCATTGCCGGAGAGCTGAGCTGCGCGCTGCGAAGCGTCGGAGCCGTGCCGTGGGTGCTGCTGGTCGCCGCCGATGACCGCATCGAAAAGTTTCGACATCCGCTTCCGACCGAACTTCAATGCAGACGACTTGCTATGCTGGCTGTTGGGGCTGAGCGTGAAGGGTTGATATCGGCGTGCACACGGCTGGTATCGTTCACGAAGCTCTCAGCCGATCTGCAGGCCAGGCACAAGGCCGTTACAATTGTTGACGCGGCACTATGGTCCATGACCCGTCCTAACGTAACGTTCGGAGAGATATTCGACGAGGCTGAGCAAGCCTACGAGCAGACGGGCTACGGCGGACAGTCGCGGCTGCATCACCAGGGAGGATCGATCGGTTATCAGGCCCGAGAAGTCAAGGCCGCTCCCAACGACGCCACGGTCGTGCTGGAAAACCAAGCTTTCGCATGGAATCCGTCAATCACGGGCACGAAATCCGAAGACACAATTCTGTGCAAACGCTCCGGGCCTCTGCCGCTGGCCAGCCCGACCGATTGGCCTGTGATCAGCGCCCGGTGGAAGGACTTCCAGGCGACTCGACCGGACATCCTAGTGCGGTAGCCAACCAGTGTCCGCAGGGTCAATCGGCCAAGGGCCAACCACTCGCCAATTCGGCAGCTGCGTTCTGAAAGCCTGCCGATTCAGGCTTCGGGGGTTCTTCTGCCTCACCGGCGTTTTCAGTCGGTGAAGGATCGTTGTGCTCTGCTTTGGCATTGCCAGACGGCCCGGCCTTGTGAGCAGATTTCCTCCGGCGAGAGGGCCGTTTTCGTCTGGTGGCTTTTCCTTTGACTTCAGGTGGGGGCTCCTCCGACGAGTCTTTAGCAGGCGGCACTTTGTCTGTTGTCCGCGGCTCGGAGGATCCGGTCTCTTTGGTGGGTGCACCGTTCTGTTCCGAGATCGTCGCTCCGGCGGCCTCACTGGCGTTTGACTCCGGGCTTGAAGCGGGGGGGCTTTTCCTGCCCCCGCGACGGCCGCGACGACGGGATTTCTTAGTTTTGCCCCTCTCGACCTCCTCCGCGACAGGCGCGCCGGCCTGAGCGGATCCAGTCGTCCGCTTGCCTTTGTCAGGACCGGCTGGCCGGGACGGTGCCCTGGGAGCCGACTTCAATTGTTCGATGTTTACCGTGGGCAGAGCCTTTTTCTTGCCGCGCGTGGTTTTTTCGCCGGCTGCCCACGCGGCGGTGCCGCCCCGCCGGTCAGTGTATTCGACAAGCATTTCTTCGGCATTCAGGTCTGCCCTGCCGCCAACGGTTATGCCTTTGCCCGTGTTTTCTTCCAGCTCATATAGTTGTCGACGATGCGTGTTGTTCAGGTGGTCCGCAACAGCCAGCGGGACACTCAGGCGGATTGCGGCCACGTTGTCATTAGCACAGAGGGTTTGCAGCACGCGCATTGCATGTATGACCTGCGACTGCTCGCTCTTGACGACGCCCGCCCCGTTACAGTGTTCACAGGTGCGGTAGATGCTTTGCTTGAGAGACGGTCTCATCCGCTGACGAGTCATCTCAACCAGGCCGAACTGGCTCATTCGCAGTATCTTTGTCTTTGCCCGGTCCGGTTTGATTGCATCCTTGAAAGCCTTTTCCACTTCGTGGCGGTGCTTTTCGTTCATCATATCGATGAAGTCGATCACCACCATCCCGCCCATGTCACGTATGCGAAGTTGCCGACCAATTTCGGCCGCCGCTTCCAAATTGGTTTTCAATGCGGTCGTTTCCGAGTCGGAATGCTCCCGCATGCGCCCGCTGTTGACGTCTATGGCAACTAAGGCCTCCGTCTGATCTATCACCAGCGACCCGCCAGACGGCAGTTCGACGTGCCGGGCGTAAATCCGTTCTATCTCTTCTTCCAGCCCCGCTTCATAGAATAACCCCTCGTCGCCCTTGTAGACCTCAATGACGTTGCCCCCGCGTGGCATGACGACGTTTACAAATTCCTTGACCTTTCGAGCATCGGCTTCGTTGTCGCAAATGACTCGCTTGATGTCGCTGTTGTAAACGTCACGGATGGTACGAATGACCAGGTCGGACTCCTGGTATATCTCCGCCGGAGCCTGGGCGCTCCTGATGCGTTGCTTGACGGTTTTCCACAGACGCAACAGGTAGTTCAGGTCGCGCTGAAGTTCACGCTTGGGACGGTCTATGCCGGCTGTGCGCACGATGAAGCCCATATCATCCGGCAACTTCAGCTCTGCAAGTGCGGCTCTGGCCTTGGCGCGAGTTTCCTCATCTTCAATCTTGCGGGAAACTCCCAACTTGCTCATGCCGGGCATCATCACGAGCATCCTGCCTGGAATCGACAGGTAAGTCGTCAGCGTAGGCCCCTTCGTACCTATCCCCTCCTTTGTGAGCTGAACAACCACTTCCTGCCCACGTTTGAGGAAATGCTGAATCGGGGGCCTGTCGCGACGGGGCTGTTTCCGCCCAACAGACTCCGCAGCGGAGCCTTCTGCCCTGGAGAAATACTGCGGGTGGATGTCCGAGATGTGCAGGAAGCCGTTCTTGCCCAGCCCAAAGTCCACGAAAGCCGCCTGTATTCCGGGCTCGATGTTGGTTATTCGTCCTTTGTAGATGTTGCCCACATGCGAAGCGCTTGAGCTGCGCTCTACGTACAGTTCCTGCAGGTGGCCGTCTTCGACAATAGCTATGCGACATTCCTGTCCCGGTAGATTGTTGATCAACATTTCTCTCGACATAAATATCCTTCTTCACGCTGCGCCGCTTGAGGTGCGAAAATCCATCTTGCTATCGTTGAGGCAGTAGTCCACCGCCACCCGCACCAGCACAGCCAAGTCAGTTCTTTCATCAAGCCCGCAAAGCCCAAGCACCTCGCCCGGACGGGCACCGCCTGCCTTATCTGAGAGCAGGGCGAAACAAAGCGACCTTTGTGTTATGCGAAGATCCGTCACATACAGACGCAGATCCACTGTCTTCGTAACGATGCTCTCGTCTCTTTGCCGTCGGCGACGCCCTACCTTCACCATCCGTTCCACGGGCCAACTCGCCGTCGCCTCCAGTTGCGACAAACGCGCTGCGACAGTCTTTATACGAGTGCCTTCGAGGGGCAGTTCATATCGAGCCTTGCGCGGTTGAGGCGTCGCTTTGGCAGGCAGCTCGGCTGCACCGATGAATGTCAAGCCCTCCGGCGGTTTGGCGGCGTTGAGGCCGGAGACTATTCGCGAAGCGTCCGTCGGCTCGTCGAGCATCATCACCAGCAGATCGTCCCGACTGGCAACTCCCACGGGGCGCGGAGGCACCAGCGAGAGAATGGGGTGAGGGTTGAACCCCTGCGTGTACCGCAGCGAGACTCCTGCACGAACAGCCAGGCGCTCGATAGATCGCATCATGTCGCGATGCGAGGCGAAGCGCAAATCACCATCGACAGACAGCCAAGTGGCCCATTTTTGTGACAAGTTGTATGTGTCCTTTGTTGGTTCCTCCGCTACGGTCGGGTTCGGCAGCAGAAATGCTGCCACCCACCGTGCTGCCAGCTCTCACCCAGCCATGCGGTGAGCCGAGGACTGAATGCCGACGGCATGGTCAGTCCATCAAGCCTTCGGGCATGACATTGCGGAGCTCGGCGCGGAGGAAATTAACCGTTTCTTTGGCTGAATCAAAACTCATAACGCGTCGAGCGACCTGGCGCGCATGCTCCATAGTCACCGAGCGAATTACTTTTTTCACTTCCGGTATCACCGGGGGCGAGCAGGAGAAGCTCCTCAGGCCCAGTCCCATCAGAAGCAAAGTGTACAATGGGTCGCCCCCCATCTCGCCGCAAAGGGTAACGGGCACGCCCTGCCGCTGACCGGTACGGACAACTTCCTTAATCAGCCGCAACACAGCCGGGTTTGCCTCGGAAAATAAGTACGCGACCTTCTCGTTGCCGCGGTCGACGGCGAGTGTGTACTGCACCAGGTCATTGGTGCCGATCGAGAAAAAGTCCACCTCTCTGGCGAATGCGTCCGCCTGGAGTGCCGCCGAGGGAGTTTCCACCATCATTCCAATGGGAATGTCGTGGCGAAATTCAATACCCTCTTCTTCCAGGTCTTCCATGACGTCGCGAATGATCGTCTTGGCCTGGCGCAGCTCCAGCAGATTCGTCACCAGTGGGAAAAGCATCGACACGTCCGCGTCCATCGCCGCCCGAAGGATGGCGCGTATCTGCGTCTTGAACATGGGTATATTCTGCATGCAGAAGCGGATGCTGCGGCAGCCCAGGAACGGATTGCGCTCCGGTATTCGGGCCCGCGACTGTGTGTATTTGTCGGCCCCGAGGTCGGCGGTGCGTATGACAACACTGCGATTGCCCACCAACTTGATAACCTTTCGGTACGCCCTGTAATGCTGCTGCTCGGTGGGCTCGGAATTCGTGCCGAGATACAGGAACTCCGTGCGGTACAGCCCGATGCCCTCGCCGCCGTTAGCAATGACGGACTCGGTTTCATCAGGAAACTCGATATTGCCGAGAAGAGTAATCTCGTGACCGTCCTGAGTGGTGGCCGGAAGGTCTCGGATGGCATCGAGGCTAAGGTGGAACTCCACCTGCTGCTTGGCAAGTTTCCGATAGTCGGCAATTGCGGCTTCGGAGGGATCAATCACAACCACGCCGCGGTTGCCGTCAACGATGACGACGTCTCCGGCGGTGACTTCGGCGGCGACGTCATTCAGGCCCACAACAGCCGGTATACCCATCGCTCGGGCGACGATTGCCGTGTGGCTTGTGGCGCCGCCGGCATCGATACCCAGCCCCATAACATGGGCGCGGTCTATGTTCGCCGTCTGCGACGGCGTGAGGTCGTGGGCGAGCACTATGACGTCCTGCTGCAAATGAGACAGCGACTGACGTTTTTGCCCGATAAGATTGCGGAGCAGTCGTTTTTCGATGTCGTAGACATCCTTGACGCGCTCAGCAAGATACTCGGGCATAGCCAGAAACTCCTTGGCATACCCCCGCAGAACGGTGGCTACAGCGTACTCTGCTGAAACGTGCTCCGTAGTAATCGAGTCAATGAACTTCTTAAGCAATGCTTTGTCTTCCACGAGGGTCAGGTGGAAGTCGAAGATGCCGGCCGTCTCCTTGCCGATACGGTCGGCTGTCCGTTTCGACAGATCCTGCAACTCCTTTTTGGACAAGACTATAGACTGCCGGAGGCGGGTTATTTCCGCCTGGGCCAAATCGGCAGAAACGTGGCGCAGGGGGATGTCGAAGTCTTCGGCATCCACCACCGCGGCCTGACAAATGGCCACGCCGGGCGAGACCCCTATGCCCTTTTTAATAATCATCTGCTTGTCTATCGGACGTGTCAGGCCTGTGGGGCCATGTTATCTGTCTCGCCGGTTTCGAGTTGGCCAAATCCGGATTCAATAAGCTCACGAACGGCCTGGCAGGCCTCCGAGGCATCCTGTCCGTCGGTTATTATTGTCAGTTTCGTGCCTTTCGTCGCTGCGAGGCGCATTACAGACATGATGCTCTTGGCGTCAACGCTAAGCGTACCATTGGACACTTCAACTTTGCTCTGAAAGCTGCTGGCCAATTCCACCAATTGCATGGCCGGACGAGCGTGCAAGCCGTATTTGTTGACTACCTCAACCTCTGTTGTTTCCTTGGCCAATCTCGTGTTCCGGTCTTAACGCCTCGGTAGTTTCTTGAGCGCCACTAATTCGGCGCCGCTATCCAAGTTCATCGGCCTCCACGATCAAATCGATAATTGCTTCTCTCGTTTCGCTTTGCCGCAGGAACTTGCGGAACATATCACGCTGAACGTGCTTGAAAATCGTTTCCATCGCCTGCAGATGCCCGTCGGGATCGTCTGGGTTCGACAGCAGCAGGATAACCGTGTAAACGGGCTTGGCATCCAACGCGCCGAAGTCGATCCCCTCGCTGCTCAGCCCGATTGTGCCCACTGGGCTTTTAACTTGCTTCAGCTTCCGGTGTGGAAGGGCCACTCCCTTACCGATGCCGGTGGTCGCCTGGTTCTCTCGGGCGATAACGGCCTTGACTATCTCACTGGTATTCTTCTTTGCAATTGCCCCGGCGTCGGCCAGCGACTCAACCAGTTCCGCGATCACTCCGTCTCTCGTTGTCGCCTGCAATCGCGGAATAATGGCCTGGTAGACCATGATATCAGCAAGTTTCATCTGCTGCTCCTGATGTAGCCATAAACACCCGTATATGGTCACTGACAATGTCGTTGTCGACACGGGCTGCTCGCCCGACGCCATGGCCCGGCGAGTCGCACAGTTTACAAACATTCCCCCACAATCTCCACCAACAAACCTGGACGCCCGTAGATTCAGGCTCTGCCAGTCACTATAGGCAATTTCGAAGCCAACCTGCTGGCAGAGATACACTCTCAAGTGTGTCCGCCGGCCGCTGCTACAGCGGCAAATCTTGCATTTTCCGACAGCCTAGTCGCCTGAAATGCCCGCTGTCCCCCCGTGGGGCGGGCCCTGGCGGTCACGCACCTTGTCCTTGTGGCGCCGAACTTGCTCGGAAATCCTGTGGAAGCAGTGATCAATGCACGCAATCATGTCTTCATCCCGTGCGGTGGCGACAAAAGTCGTCTTCTTCCGGGCGGTGGCGATTATTTCCACGAACGGCTTGTCGGCCTCCGTGTCAAGCGTCACCTCCACGGTCTGGATCTCGCCAAGATATCGTGACAGCTTTTCCACCTTGGACTCAACATGCTTACGAACGTCATCCGTGACATCCATATGTCGGGATTTTACTACAATGTTCACTTGTGTTCCTCTCCATTATGAGGCAAAAGCCTCGACTTCCTTGTCTCTTCGGCGTCAGCTTTGCGGCTTCGCTGGTCGGGCGGATGGATAACTCCGCCGCTCATGGTGTACCGCAGCGCCTCATCTATCGTCAGCGGCATATCGATGACTTCGTGCTTGAGTACCGTAACAGTGTACCCGGTCATAGGTGTGGGGCTGGACGGTATGAAGACCGTCAGCATCTCCTGGTCCAAATCCACCTCCAGGTCACGCAGCCCCGGCGCTGTGACCAGCCCCAGCGACCACATTCCCTTGCGCGGATACTCCAAAGCCACCACGCGAGAAAAGTGAACGCCCCGGTCGCTGAACAGGTAGTCGGTCACCTGTTTGACCTGGGGATAGATGTGACGGATGAAGGGCAATCTACACAGCGTCACATCAAGGTGTCGCCATATTCTCCTGCCAAGCCAGCTTGCTACGAAACGGCCTAGAACGTAGATGGCGACCAACGCCAGCACAATCCCCAGCAAGTGCAGGTGATTTGAATCCCAGAATCTCTTCACTGTGGCCCACTGGCTGCTGTGGCCCTGCCAGGAGAACTCCCGCCCGGTGCTTAGACTCCAAAACTGCACGGCCACCCACTGGGCTGCCACATTCAGATACTGCCCGACGTACCGTTGGATGAACTGTAAGACGAAGATGATTATCATCAACGTCAGGATCGTCGGCAACATCGCCGCCAATCCGCGGATAAAATTCCTCTTGAAGTCCTGTGTGAACTCTCTGGCCAATTCCCAACTCCGACCGTGCCGCATCAACGCGGATCAGCCGATTTTCAAAGCCCATTTTCCGGTACGAAGATACGCCGCAGCTGGCTTCTGCTTAGACTAAAAACGAGAATATCCAAAATCTTGGCAGGTATCTCAGCCAGCTTGCCTTGTATTGTAAGTCTAGGCATGCCAAGCGTTGCGGTCAAGCTATTCTGGCAACTTTCGGCTCGGCGGCTTTGGCGGCCGGCAGCTGAGTGGGCTGCCGATCTTGCTAAAGAATCTGAGTTACCCCGGCCGATAACAAATGAAACTTCATGACTGGACATTTAGGACTGTCGCAGCAAGCCTATAATATACTGTTGTAGGGATGTCCGCTGTGGCCCACGTTAGACACAGGTCTCCCTCCACCTGTGTAAATGGGCTGCGGTTATGAAAGCGGCTGAAAGGTCTCCCTCCGCCTTTCGTCGCTTTCTTTTTTTCGCGCGCGACGGCGTTGCTTGCGCTACAAACAAAGTCTTCGGCCCCCGCCCGCGCTGGCCGCCCCCTTCCATGCATCGGGAAAGACCTCTGCAACGCCGGTGTTTCAGCCAGCTTACAGACTCCCCCACTGCTCGCTCGCCCGACATTGTCTCCAGTTTGAAGCGATCTTGTCCGATAAGCAGAATAGACCCCCTTCGGAAAGAGCCCTTATGAGCGTGGTGAACCCGATCATGCATATGCGGACCTTGACACTGACCAAGGACGGTCACATTTTCGTTTTCCGCTATGCTTCAGGCTACGAGGACGAGGTCATCAATGAGATCATGCAGTTGGCTGAAGATGAAGAATGCACGCTTGACTGGCTTGACGCGGCTACATTGAGCTTTCAAATCGCCCGGTATGCCGCCGACGCTCACAACACAGTTGCGGCAGCACCCGAAGATTACGCATGATGCGAACCATGTAACTGCCCGCCGCCAAAGCCGCCCGCACGGATGCGGACGCAGGCTAGACAGCTAGGGATGGCTATGAATCATCAACATGTCTTTGTCCGGCAGTTCCTGGACTACCTGCGCAGCGAGCGAGGGTTCTCCGCCCACACGCTTCGCAGCTACGCAGCCGACCTTTGGCAGTTCTGCCAGTTCCTTCTGGACAGCGCAAAGTCCGACACTTCTCCGGCCGACCCGATGCGAGATAAGCCCCGGCAGATTACCGAAGCAGACGAAAAGGAAACGGCCGACCGCATCCTGTCGGCTGAGCCGATGGACATGCGGGCGTATCTGGCAATGATGCGCAACAGCGGCTACTCAAAGGCTACCACCGCCCGCAAGCTGGCATCGCTGCGCAGCTTCTATAAGTACCTGGTCAAAAAGGGCCGAATCGACAGGTCCCCCGTCAGCGTCATCCGCACGCCACGCCAGGATAAACGTCTGCCCAAGTGCCTAGACATCGAACAGGTATCGGCCCTGCTGGACGCACCCGACCAGGTGACGCTACTGGGCGCCCGTGACCGCGCCATACTTGAGACGATATACTCAGCGGGCCTGCGAATCAGTGAACTGGTTGCCCTGGATGTCGCGGATCTGGATGAGTTCGGCCAAGTTTTGCGCGTTCGCGGCAAGGGCAAGAAAGAACGTCTCGCACCCATTGGCGCCTGCGCGATGGACGCCATTGACGCCTATCTCACTAAGCGACAAAAAGCTTCTGGACATGAGCCGACCGGCCCTCTCTTCGTGAACCGGGCCGGAAACCGGCTTTCGGACAGGTCTATTCGTCGTAAACTGGACAAATACCTTATAATGGCCGGCATCCCCACCACCGTCAGTCCCCACGTGCTGCGCCACAGTTTCGCAACGCACATGCTCAACGCCGGTGCGGACCTTCGCTGTGTGCAGGAAATGCTCGGCCACGAAAGCCTGTCGACCACACAGATTTACACCCACCTTACCACAGCCAGATTGAGGGACGTCTACGACAAGGCGCATCCGCTGGCTCACGAGGCGTAGACGCGCAATTCCGAGCCAATTAACGCTTTCCTGTGAAGGGTTTACGGTTATTCCGCGACAGATATGGCGGCAAGTCTTGCAGTTTCCAGTCGATTACGATATGCTGTTAGCTGCTAGGTAGGGATAACATACGCTCCAACCGCAGGCGCGGCCGTGGAGAACGTGTAACGGTGTTCTGACTTTCTCCACGGGGAGGCACTAATGACGAACGACCGTCAGAACGTTCGACCGCAGAGCATGGCCCGGCTTCGCAATTACAGCCCACCCTTTCACGCCGCTCATATCATGTCAGTACTGCTGTGCGCAGTCATGCTCTGCATTGTTTCAGCCGCGCCGGCCGACGTGTTCGACTGGCGCGACGTCGACGGGCAGGATTGGATGTCGCCTGTCTGTAATCAGGGAACGGCAAGCACGTGCTGGGCCTTTTCAGCCGTGGGCGCCTTGGAGGCAAAGGTGAACATAACGTCCGGCCAGGCCGACTGGGACCCGGACCTGTCCGAACAGCATTTGACTTCCGATGGGACCACAGGCAGCATCAGGGGCGGCTGGGAGTTCAAAGCGCTAAACTTCTTCGTGTCCCCAGGCATTGTCATGGAGTCGCAATTGCCCTACTGCGGCAAGAGCCCCTCCCCCGATTGGCCCCTGGATGAAGGATGGGAAGACAGCGTCTTCAAAGTGACCGCCGTTAGTCTCTGGCTGCCTCCCAGTAACGCCACGATCAAGACCTACCTTCAGACCTATGGGCCATTGGTCAGCGCCGTCGACTCGATCAACGACTGGTACTGGCCTGAAACGCCACTCGGTGTCGGCGGCAGCAGCGACGGCACGGTCTCCAGAGGATCCCCTGAGGCTCCCTTGGGTTACGGCGATGATCCGCTGGGTTCGGTGGACCACGCAGCCGTCATCGCCGGGTTCGTTGACGATCCCGCCGTACCCGAAGGCGGCTACTGGATCATAAAGAACAGTTGGGGCACCGGCTGGGGCGATGCCGGATATGGTTACATCAAGTACGGTGTGCTGGAAAGCAACAGCAGAATACACGCCATCACCGGCGACGCCATCTGGCCTGTATTCGACATAGGTGACGTCAATCGCGACGGCGTTATAGACTCCCGTGATATAGATCGACTATTCGCGCACCTCACCGGCTCCGGAGTGCCCGCCGACGCCCTTTACGACCTCGACGGCGACGGCGACGCCGACCGGGACGATGTCAGCATGCTTGTCTGCGACATTCTGGCAAGTGAGTACGGTGACCTGGACCTCAACGGTATTGTCGACGCCGTTGATCTGACTATCGTGGGTGCCAATTTAGGGCGGGCCGGGCTGAACTGGAAGAACGGTGACGTGAACGGCGACGGCGTTATCGACACTGTCGATCTTACGATCCTGGCTACCAACTACGGTTTTGGCGGCTCCAACCCCGACGTCCCCGAGCCTGTTTCACTTGGTCTTCTGGCCTCGACCGGCTTGATAATGCTCAAACGTCGCCGGTGAGCAAGTGTCGGCGCTAGTTCGCCCTGCCCCCTGTCAAATACCCACCGACGCTCCTGCCCGTGTGCCCGCCACGGAAGCATAGCCTACCGGGTGCAGCATGTTGTCCTTTCCCCAGCGGTCAACTGCCATCTCCGGCGTGCATTCGTGATACGGTCTGCGTCTCGGCGATGGCTTCCAGCATCGCCCGAGCCTTATCCAGCGTTTCGCAGTACTCGGCCTGGGGGGTGGAGTCGGCTACTATTCCCCCGCCGACCTGAACATACGCCGACTCCCCGTCGCAGACGATCGTCCGGATGGCGATGTTCCACGTGCACTCGCCATTGACACCGACGTGGCCGATGCAACCTGTGTAAACGCCGCGCGCGGTGGGCTCCAGTTCGTCGATGATCTCCATCGCACGAATCTTCGGCGCCCCGGTGATCGACCCGCCCGGGAACGTCGCTCGCAGCAACTGCACGGGCCCCACACCGTCGTACAAATCACCTTCCACGGTGCCCACCAGGTGGAAGACGGTCGGGTGCGTCTCCAGGCGGCATGGGTCGGTTACCCGTACGCTGCCGTAACGACATACCCGCCCCAGGTCATTGCGAAGCAGGTCTATTATCATCGCAAGTTCGGCGTTGTCCTTCGGACTGGCCAGCAGGTCCGCCTTGGCCTCGGCGTCCAGAGCCGGCTGCCCACTGCGAGGGCGAGTGCCCTTAATGGGCCTGGTTGTCACATGGCCGCCGCGAACTGCCAGAAAAAGCTCCGGTGAACTCGACAGCACGGAGCACGTCTGCCCGCCAGCCGAGAACGACAGATAGGCTGCATACCAAGCCGGGTTGCGGCGGCGAAGGTGGCGATAAATCTCCAGCGGGGGCGGACATGCTGGCAGCGTGAACCGCTGGGAGAGATTCACCTGGAATATGTCGCCGGCGGCTATGTACTCCACGCAGCGACCGACGGCCTGGCAATACTGTTGTGGCGTGAAGGCCGAGCGGGCGTCGGCTGCAAGCGGACGTGCTGCGGCATCCGCCCGCTCCGTCCGGGTCGGAGCAGAGTCCACAGGGCTGTCGACAGCCGAGCCGAGCATCGCCCGCAGCGCCTCAGCTGATGTCCCGGCACCTGGCCAAGGCGCATCTTCGAACACCAGTCTCACCAGCGACCACGACCGCTCGACCGCGTCGTACACCAGCAGCGCGTCGTACAGCGCCAGCTTCATGTCCGGAATCCTGGTGTCGCGCACCGCCCGCCCGGGCAACCGCTCAACGTGCCGACCAACCTCGTAACCAACGTAGCCTATCCAGCCAGGCGCGTATGGAACATAATCCGGCTGGTCTACGACCGTTACAGCCGACATCGCTTGATCCAACGCCGTCCATATCGCCCTATTGTCATGGTCGGCGAGGATATTGCCGCCCCCGTCGGTCAACACACCGTCGACGAGCTCCAGACTTTCAACGGGCCTGCACGCTGCGATCGTGTATCGCCCGTGTTGCTCGTGAAGTGCCGTGGAATCCAGCAGCGCAGGGCTGTCGCTGCGGGACAGTTCATCGAGCAACGCCCCAGGCATACAATCAGCGCGAATCGGCTCGCGCACGATTCGGGCCTCTGACGCCAGCATGCTGAAATGGTTAGACATAGGCGGCGGGCCTATTCGGTTTGTTCCGGCGATTCTTGGCTGTCGGCCCCGGTGCCTGTCCAATCGCGGGCAGCGGTCGCGGCCGCTCGAATCCTTTCGTCGTCGCTGGCGAGACTCTCCTTAATCAGCTTGTGGACAATTCGAAGGTCGTTGCGGTCGATGCCTTGAAATTTCAACTGGCCCAGCTCCAGGATGGTCTGTATCCGCCAGGCGCGATCCGCATCGTCTCGAACAATCTTGAAAACGTCCCCGGGATAGGCCTTGCCTGTCTTGGGCATGACGGCTTCACGCTTTTTCCGGAAACGGCTCTCGACCGCATCTACAGCACGCTGATACTCGTTCGCCCGTTTGCGCTCTGCATCCTTGTCGGACATCATATAGTAAAGCTGTTGAAGCATCTTGGTCGCGTCAAGTTGAATGGCTAGACCATTGTACATCATGTCCACATGGCCATGTTCGTTGAACATGTGCCACCCCATCACGGCCATAAGCTGCATGTAAGGCACGGCCTTGGCTGGCTCGTTCCGGTACATGTGGTAGTCGCTTATCGCCATCAGCAGCTTACCCATATCGAAGAAGTCGCCAGCCGCGTCGATATCCGGACGGACCTCGAACTCCCTGGCGGTGTGCACGAACACGTACTCCATCTTTTCCTTTCCGGCTGCATCGGTAAGGTGCTGGATAATTTCTTGTATGACTGGAGGAAACTTGACGCTAATCGCCTCAAGTTGTTCGGCGAGATCTTCGACAGGTTCGTATTCGGCTCGATCCAGCAGTTCACGAGCGTCTCGCCACCCGTCCTTCAGGGCCCATTCAAACTCGTCTATTTCTTCTGTCTTATCGCAAAGAAGACGGATAGCCCTGTGGTAATCGTCGCCTGCGTTGCCGCCGCCGGCAGGGGCTGTATCAAGGATGCTGGAAATAGGCGCATCGATCATCCACAAATCCAACACGCCCGGCGCCAGCGTCGCCGAGGTCGGCCCAGATCCGACGTTGAAGACTCGCGGCAGAGCGATCGACATGCCGATCAGCCCCGCCACCACGAAAATACCGCCCGATATCATCCAGCCTGTCCTGTTACCTATCATCACTTCTCCTGTAAGCCGGGAACCCGCCTCTAATCGTTATCTTTCAGACACTAGCCCATTTCAAGGCGATTCTTCATTGGTCTCGTGGCCTTTCATGGCTCCGGCCTGCGGTGAGTCAGCCGCACCGGCGGCGGGCACCGCGTACAGCGACTGCCATTGAATCCGCTGCCCGGCCGGAGCTCCCTCAGGCCCGTCCACCTGCTCTGACGACATCGGCAGAGGCAGCTCCTCCAGCCCGAGAGACTTCATCTTCTCCAGAATGGTCAGGCGAGGCTGACCCTCCGGCAGCACAGACAGCGGCTCGGCTGAAAGCGACGCCGGGTACCCGTACGTGGTCGCAAGACGGACGATCTCCCTCCAATTGACGTACAAATGCGTGATGCCGCTTTGCTGGAGTGCCGCAAGTATCTGCCGGGCCGACATGCCGCTATCGATCATCTCTGCCAGGGGATGCGAGTCGAAGGCCGTCGCGTAGACAACCCCCGATGGGAAGTAGAAAGCCTTTGCTTCCCCGACAAGCATGGGCTTGTCATCAGCCGACATTGCGTGGCCCAGGCGCCATTCCTCTGCGATGCGCCCAGGCGGCGTGCCGTTGGGCATCGGAACAGACATCCTCGCCAGGCTGTCGCGCGTCACCAGTCCTGCCCGCACCGAAACCAGCGTATTTACCCCCACTGCAACGAAAAACAGGACACTCGCAGTCACCACGCCCCAGGGCCGGCCCGATGCATCCGTCATGCGAGTAAGCGGCCCACCCCGCAAACGGTGTATCTTCTCGAGCATGCCTCCCACCAGAAGGATGATCGGGACGATCACCGGAATTATAAACCGCGGTGGCATTTCGTGGGTGCCCCATACCCACACCGCAAGCTGAACCCCCGCCGTGCCCACCAGTGACCATTCCCAGGGGTCGGTCCTGCCCTTCACTGCCACGAGCACGCACAAACCCACGCCCGCCAGCACCAACGTCACCGGGCCAAAAAAGTCGTACGTCAGGAAGTTCTGGTAGAACCTCTTCAGCCGGAAAGGTTGCGGCGGCATCTCCCAACCGGTTGGAACTGGCACAGGAGGACGTTTGTCAGGCCCGTGGCCGTCAACCCACCGCGCTTGAAGTTCCCACGACCGATCCGCCGGACCGGCGGCCGACCAATGATCCCCAGATCCAAACAAGCCCGTCGCGAGTGGAAACACCGGGTTGCCCGTAGCCGCAGCGTTGCGAATGAGCCAAGGCGAAAACAGCACCCCCGTCACAGCCGCCACAACAACGACGTGCCACATCGTTGGCATCTTCAGCAGCGATAGAAGCACCATCATCACCAGAATCGGCAACACAACGAAGCCTACTGATAGGTACTTCACCGTGCACGCCCCCCCCACCGCCAGGCCGACACACAGCGCCTCCCTCACCGACCGCTTCTGGGTCCATCGCCGAAGCCAAAGCAACGCAAGCGCCAGATAGAAGACCTCCCCAAGCTCCACCATCGCCAGCCAGCTGAGGTACAGCACGAAGGGTGTCGTCGCAAGCAGCGTGCCTGCCGCCCAGCCGCGAATCTTGTCCCGCCCGAAGCTCGACATCACCGCCATCACCGCCAGCGCCGTAAACAGCCCGCCTGTCAGCTTGGCCGAGTATACCCCCTCATATGCCCCCCAGCGAAGACACATCCCCAGCAGGTACAACATCTCCACACCCATCGGGAAGAAACTGTAAATATTATGCCGAAGCAGGGATATGTGCCCGTTTTCGTAGTATTCCCGCGGCAGTTGCAGGTGGTACTCGACGACATCGTATTCATCGCCAGACATCGTGCCGACTAACAGGGGTGGGCGAGTCGCCCCGGCCAGCCACACGGCCACAGCCACGACGATAAGAACCCAAATCAGCGACAGCCCGTGTACGCGGCTTGGCAACTGCTGCTCTTCCAGAAACTCCCGTCCTCGCCACGCCGCCAGAAGCAATCCGCCCGCAATGACAGGCCACCAGATCCAGCCTGTCAGCAGCCCGTGCGTAAACGAGCCGACCGCCAATATCAACGTCGCAAAGCCAATCAGACCAATCCCGCAAGCTGTCGCCGCCCGCAAGCCGACCGGAAGATCTTCGTCCCACAGTCTTCCGCAGATGACGTTCCCATACCCTCCGGCAGATATGAAAACCACTACCGCCAGGCCTCCGTCGGTAATAAACGTGAAAAGCGCCATTACAAGGGCGCTCACATTCCCCAGCAGGAAAAATAGAACCGCTACCCCCGCCGTGACGCTTAACAACACCATCGCCCGCAGGGATAGCGTGCTGCCGAATGAGGAGTCTGTGGCTGTCACTGTGATCCGCTCGTGTCCGCGAACTGCGTGTTGTAAAGGTGGGCATACAGACGGCACCGCGAAAGCAGCTCGCTGTGACTGCCGACATCGACAATGCTGCCGGCGTCCATCACCACTATTCGATCGGCCGACATCACGGTCGCGAACCTATGGGCGATCAGCAGAGTCGTCCGCCCGTGCGAGAAGTCTTCCATCGCCTCGTGAATGCGACGCTCACTGTCGGAGTCGATCTGGCTGGTGGCCTCGTCGAATATCATAATCGCCGGATCCCTAAGTATCGCCCGGGCAATGGCGATTCGTTGTTTCTGCCCGCCGGAAAGTGTCGCCCCATGCTCGCCGACCATCGTGTCGTACCCGTCGGGCAGGTCGCGGACAAACTCATCTACAAACGCGCGCCGGGCTGCCGACAGGATCGCCTCCCTATTGGCGCGGCGAAGACCGTAGGCGATGTTCTCCCCGATTGTCGCGTGGAAAAGGACGGAATCCTGGGTGACCAGCCCTATCTGTCGCCGAAGCGACCGCAGCGAGTGCGTCGCAATATCCCGCCCATCGATAAGTATCTGACCAGTCGTACGGTCCAGCAGCCTCGGCAGCAGCGACAATAGCGTCGTCTTGCCGCTGCCGTTTGGACCCACCACAGCCACTGTTTCGTTGTGGCGTATCTTCAAATTGGCCCCTGCCACCGCATAACTCACAGCCCCCGGGTACCGGAAAGACACGTCGCGGTATTCGATGCTCTCGCAGTGTCGCGGCAGCTCGGGGGCGCGCGGAATTCGCTTTTCGCCCTCCCGGTCATGCAGGGAGAAGATGCGCGCCGCGGCAGACTCGGCACGCTGGAATCGCGTGGCCACTTTCGCCAGCTTACGAATCGGGTCAAACATCGCCGCCAGGCAGCCCATCCACGTCATGAAGTAGAACGGATCCATCTTCTCATTCAGCACCCAATATCCGGCCAGACCCGCTGCGAGCATCCCTGCCACCATGCCCATCGTCTCGACGCTCGGCGCCGTCGCGGCGTCTATCCGCGCCATCCGCTTCTGCTGCTTGAGTAGTTTGCGGTGAATGCGGTGGAACCGCTTGCGCTCGGTCGATTCCATCGTGTAGGCTTTCACCACTCGGATGCCCGTCAGCGTCTCTTCCAGCGTCTCAAGCAGCATGGCGCCGCTCTCAAGAGCCCGACGGGATGCTCGCTTCATAATCCTGCCGAATGTGCGAATCAGAATAAACGCTGGCGGACCGGTCACCAGCGCCAGCAAAGTCAGTCGCCAGGAGAAAAACATCGCCATGGAGACCGCTGCCACAGCCTTGGCCGGTTCGACGATTGTCTGGCTCAGCAGCGTGATCTGTCCCCGTGAAAGCTCGCCGATATCGTTGATGAATCGGCTCATCGTATCCGAGGTGCCCTTCTCGGAGAAGAACGTCATAGGCAGCCTCAGGACGTTGTTGTACATCTCGCAACGAAGGTCCATGATGCCCTCCTGCACAATCGTCTCCACAATGTACTCCTGCACGAACCGCAGCGCGTTGCGTACCACCGTAAGAACAAAAACGAGCACGAGCATCGACAAAAGCATGGGGAATCGCCCTGCGTAGTCCTTCGGGGCGGCGAATTGCCCGGCAGTCCAGCCAAGCAGTCTCACACCCAGGCCCGGCTTGTGAAGCTTCACCGGATAAGTGGCTAGTTCCCCCTGGTCGGTGTTGTACACGACTAACTTCACCGTCTTGCCCGCAGAGATCTCGGCTATGTACTGAATCAGTTCCTCACCGACCGCCGCTGGCTGAGATGACTCGTCCTGCTTGACGGCAATAATCCAGCTATTGGGCCTTATCCCCGAGCGGTCCGCGGCCCCACCATGGTCCACGTCCACAACGTCGATCACTGACATCAGCGCTCCGGCCTGTGCTTCCTCACCGATTCCCGCTTCCGGCAGGCTGCCGGCCGGCACGGTCCGGTGCACGACCTTCGCCTCCAATTTCGATGCCACCTGAGACGTCCATGCCCACCCGTGCAGCCCCTCCGGGGATATCAGGACTTTCAGACCCGGTGCAACCATGCCCAGGCCCCCTCCCCACAGCGTAGCTATGAACAGAACGCAGACTACCGCTACGCAAAGCCGGCCTCGGTAAGGCCAGAGGTATTTTATTGAGCGGAAGAAGTTCTTCATATCGGCTTCCTGGAGTGCGGCGAGAGCCCTTACTTATAAGAAGATCAGTCCTGCGCGTCAACGCGCACACTGAACTCCCCCCTCGCTCACGCCTCCAACGGCACAGCCGATGCGCACGTTATGACCACGTTGTCCCAAACCACCCGCGGATTAACGTTCTGCCAGAGAATCCGTTCGAACTCGCCCAACTGCTCGATCACCTCCGCCAACTGCGCGGGAGAGAATCGCCGGGCAGCGGCTTCCACCGCATCGGGCTGATCGGTATGCACCAGAGGGCGTTGTGTGCTCGTCGCTAAGCTCATCGCGTCGACGTAAAGACAGGCTATCAGTTGCAGCATCGTCCCGGTCGCCTCGCGAGTCGCCAGGCTCTTCGACATCGACACGCCGTCCTCGCTCTTGGAGGCCGCCACCGTGTCGTTTGCCAACTTCTCGGTGGTGGCCGATAACTCCTCAGCCAGATCCTCATCGCCGCCGGCCGGCAGCGCCGCAAGGCGGGATATCATGTCCTGTTTAATCTCGTAGAGTTCCCCCCCCGCAAGCGAAGCCGCCCGGCCGATAGAGCCGTCGGCGAATCGGGACCAGAATGCGGCCTGCGTCTGGTCGATCCCGCGGTCGGCCAGATACTGCCGCACAAACTCCTCCGGCAACGGCCCGAACCTCACCAGCCAGCATCGGCTCAGCGTGGTCGGCAGCAGCATCTGCTCGTTGCGACAAAGAAGTATTATGGTCACCCCTGCCGGGGGCTCTTCCAGCGTCTTCAGCAGGGCGTTCTGGGCGGGGATGCTCATCAGCTCGCTCTGGCGTACGACGAACACCTTACCCCTGCCCCGCGCGGAAGACTGGCCCGCCGGGGCGATCAGGAACTGACGGATCACGTCTATGCCCAGGTCTTGCATTACCCGGTTGCGAACGTCAGTGTCCTCGTGGAAGGCGGCCAGTTCCTTATAGACAAGATGATAGTCCGGGTGCGAGCCGGCAGTCATCATGCGGCAGTCGTCGCAATCCCCACATGCCCAGACCAGTTCCTGCTCGGCCGGCAGATCGGCCAGGCGACCTGCATTTGGCTTACTCTTAGGCCGGCTGCAAAGCAGCGCCGCAGCAAGCGCCTCGGCCGTCGTCCGCCTGCCCACTCCGTCAGGTCCGGCAAAAAGGTACGCGTGAGGCCGCCGCTTGCCCGCCAAACCCCGCTGAAGCCTGGCCACCGCAGTGTCCTGTCCGACGATATCGAGTAGTCCAAGCATGGTCGTCAAACTCAGCCCAGCACCTCCCCCACCGCCGACGCCACGTCCGCTGCGACCGCCTCCACGGAACGCTCCGCTCGCACATAGCGCACCGGCGCGGGGTAACAATCCGCTAACGTGTGGAATATCTTTCGCACCCGCTGGTGATAGACACGACCACGATTTTCCATGCGGTCCCCGCCCGCCTCAGCCGCCTGCTCGCGCGCCGATGCCCCATTCCGCTGGCCGACTCGCCGCAGCCCTGCCTCCGGAGGAAGGTCCAGAACGATCGTCAGGTCAGGCCAGAAACCCTCCCCCGCAACCTGCCATATCTTGATGATGCGATCGGCCTGAACGCCCGAAGCCCCCTGGTACGCAACAGTCGCCGAGACGAACCGGTCGCATAGCACCACCTGCCCAGCCTCGATGGCCGGGCGGATATGCTCGGCGACAAGCTGGGCCCGGCTGGCCATGAACAACAACGTCTCGCAGGTCGGTACGATCTCGCCGCTCTCGTGGCTGAGGAGTATCCGCCGGACCTTCTCGCCCACAGCCGTGCCGCCGGGGTCGCGCAGGCGGCGGACAGTCAGCCCATCAGCCTCCAGCCGCTCAGCCAGAAGCTGAAGCTGCGTAGTCTTGCCGGCCCCGTCGGGCCCGTCCAGCACAATGAACCTGCCGCGCAGATTGTCAGTGAAATTTCCCATGATCCGCCGCCTGCCCACCGGCAGACTCGGACAGTATCGCCGCTGTCAGACGAGTTAGCAAGAGCGGCGGCCGAAGGGCGCAAGCCAATCACTTCCGCGCCGGCTTCGAGCTACCCAGAGGCGTTGAACTTCTTGGCCGACTTCTTCGCGGCTTTCTTGGACGTTTTCTTCACCGGCTTCTTGGCGGCCTTCGCCCCCTTCTTAAACTCGGGTGTATCCCCGCGAGCCGCCATCGCCTTCAGCTCATCGAGCTTCTCGAGATTCATCGTGTTGCGGCATTTAGGGAACCCGCTGCAAGCCAGGAACTCCCCCCTTGGGCCCATGCGAATCAGCATCGGTCGCCCACACTTGGGGCAGCCCACGCCCGCGTCCTTCGGTTTCGGCTTGGGAGGTGGCTCTACGCTTATGCCTTCCGGCAGCGGCCGGGTTTCTTTACACGCCGGGTAAGCAGTGCACGCAAGGAACGCCCGCCGGCCCCTGAATTTCACCGTCATCGGCGCCCCGCACTTCTCGCATGTCTCTTTCAAATCCTCAGCCTTGAGGACCTTCAGCGCGTTACCTTCCTGGTCGCACTGAAGCGTACCTTTGCATTCGGGGTACTTTGTGCAACCCAGGAACACCCCGTAACGGCTTCGCCGCACCACCATCTCCGATCCACACAGCGGACACGGAACATCGGCCACCCGACGTTCCACCTTCTTCCCCTCCCGATCCACTGGGTAAGTCTGATCGCACTCAGGATACCCAGAGCACGCCAGGTATCGCCCGTTCTTGCTGAAGCGGTAAACCATCTCCCTGCCGCATTTGTCGCAGACGTACTCGCTGGGGGTGGCCTCCGCCTTGGCGTGCACCATCTCTTCGCCAGCCTTGGCCAGATCCTTGGAGAACGGGCCGTAAAACTCCTCCAGAATCGCCACCCAATCGGCGCTGGCGTCCTCAATGCGGTCAAGCTCGTCTTCCATGTGCGCGGTGAACCGAACGTCGAAGATCTCCGGAAAATGCTGCACCAGCTTGTCGTTGACCACTACGCCCAGGTCAGTCGGGTAGAACGACCTGTTCTCCTGCTGAACGTATTGGCGGTCCTGGATCGTCTGGATAATGCTGGAATATGTGCTCGGCCGGCCTATACCGTCTGCCTCCAGGGCCTTGACCAGCGAGGCCTCGGTGTATCTCGGCGGCGGCTGGGTGAAGTGCTGCGTCGGCGAAAGCTCCGCCGGCCAGACCGCCTGCCCGTCCGCCAGCGGGGGCAGAATCTGGTCATTCGACTTCGGCGCCCCCGCTACGCGCATAAAGCCGTCAAACTCTAAGCTCCTCCCGACAGCCTTGAAGACCGCCTCGCCCAGCTTCGTCTGCGCAACTATATCCACCTCGGTCACTTTCCACCTTGCCGGCGACATCTGGCAGGCGATGAAACGCTGCCATATGAGCTGATACAGCTTGAACTGCTCCGGCTTCAGCGACCCCCGGACGCTCTCGGGCAGCCTGGTCGGGTCCGTCGGGCGGATCGCTTCGTGGGCTTCCTGCGCTCGCTCGCCCGAGGAGTAGTAGTTGGGCCTGTCCGGCACATACGCCAAGCCGAACTTCTTGCCGATCAGCGTTCTCGCCTGTGAAATGGCCTCGCTGGAAAGATGCCGACTATCCGTCCGCATGTAAGTTATCAAGCCCGTCGTCCCTTCCCCGGAGATCTCCACGCCTTCGTAAAGGCTTTGTGCAGTCCGCATGGTGCGAGTCGTGGAGAACCCCAGCCGCACCGACGCCGCCTGCTGCATCGATGCCGTAGTAAACGGCGCGGGCGGGCGAGATGTGCTGTCCCGCTGCTTCAACTCCCCCACTTTGAATGACAGGCCTTTCGGGTCGCATTTGCCCGTCACGCTCACAAGGTTCCGGGCCGGCCCCTTGCCCGTCGGGTCTTCTGTCCGGTTCACAGCATCTATCTGCAGGCCGATCGCCTTGGCGATTTCCACTGCGCGATCGGAATCACCTACCTGAAACTTCTCCCCGTTAAGGCGAACCAATTCCGCCTGGAATGCGCCGCGCTCGGCCAGGAACGTTGTCTGTGCCTGGCGGGTCGGCGTGTTGCCCTTCTCGTCGGTGCTTTTCCCAAACGCCGCCCAGTCACTGCCAAGCCCCTCGGCCGCCCCTTCATCGGGCGTGAAGATGCTCACTATCTTCCAGTATTCGGTCGGGATGAACTTCTCGATCTCCCGTTCGCGGTCGACGATCAGCCTCACTGCTACCGACTGCACTCGCCCCGCCGACAGACCCGGCGCCACCTTCCGCCACAGCAACGGGGAAATCTCGTAGCCGACTATCCTGTCCAGTATCCGCCGAGCCTGCTGGGCGTTGACCTTGTCCATATCCAGGTCGCGGGAATGTCTGAACGCCTCCTGGATCGCCGAGGCCGTGATCTCGTTGAAAACAACCCGGTGGATGCGGCCCTTTGTCGCACCAAGGCTTTCTACGAGGTGCCACGCGATCGCCTCACCTTCGCGGTCCAGGTCCGTCGCCAGAAAAATCTGCGGCGCCTTGGCTGCGTACTTCTTCAGCTCAGCAACTATCTTGGTTCGACCGCTCAGCACTTCGTATGTCGGCTGGAAGCGGTTCTCGACGTCCACCCCCAGATTCTTCGTCGGCAGGTCGCGAACGTGACCCATCGACGCCTTGACAACGTAGTCCGCCCCTAGGTAGCGGTTGATCGTCTTGGCCTTGGCAGGCGACTCGACAATCACCAGCTTCTTGCCCAGACCCACCGGCGCCCGCGACGACGTCCCGCTGGCTGACGCGCGCCTGGTCTTTTTGACGGATTTTTTGGCTTTCTTGGCCATTTCCTTCCGTTGCGCCGCGGTATCACTGTCGGCCGCCAGACCTTACCGGGCCACAGCGAAGCAAAACTAAAACACTGCCCAGGGGATATTGTCAAGGCAACGGGGATATTTTTCGGCCCAAAACACCATGGTAGTTTAGTAAGAATTGCGCCCCCGTTACGCAACTTGGAAACATAAAACCTTCAAATAGCAATAGTTGCCGCCGGCAACGGCACCCGACGCTACCGTTTCTCCGCCTCCACCACCTTCGGCGGCGCATGCCCTGCCGTCCGGATCATCCCCGACGAAACGGTCGCGTTGAAAAGTTCGATCACCCCCGGCAAGGCCCACTCCGCGCCGCCGGATGAATCGTCGTCTTCCCGGGAACCACAGCCGTAACCGTCGCGACCATCAGCGCCGACAAGTCTGTCCAAAACAGGAATCCCGCGATGAAACCGTTTCGGCGCAATCCTGTCGGGCTTCTGCTACACAATCGCAAACAGATTTCTGTCCGTCTTGGCCACGACTGTTGTCAGCCTCGGCAGGGCCTTGCCGACCCGCTTGGCAAGGTGAGGAAGTACCATTCGTTCCGAGTTCGAATGGCCCACGCATGCGACCGTCATGCCCGCAGCCGCCGCTGTCAGCGCGTCGTGGTGACGCATTTCGCCGGTAAGATAGAACGTCGCCCCTCCGGCCACGGCCGCCCGGAAGAGATCGCCGCATGAGCCGGCGCAACACGCAGCCGTCGTGACTTTACGCGTCACCCGACCTGCCGGTTGACCGGCAGCCACCGAAATTCGCCGCACTCCCAGGGCTTTCTTTATTCGCGCTATCAGCGCCTGCTCGCTGGTAGGGCGTGCGAGCCGACCCACACGGCCCAGCCCGCAGCCTTCCGGCAGGTCTGCCAACCGGTATACGTCGATGACCGGCTGTTCGTAGCGGTGAACTGTGCTTATCGCCTTGGTGACATCCCCAACCCGGGTCGTCGGGCAGAAAATCTCCAGCCGCACCTCGTCGGTTACCTCGTGCTCGCCCGCCACGCCGATCGCCGGGCGGCTGCCTTCCCCGCCCATGAACATTCCGACACCTTGAGTGAAGAACGCGCAGTCCAGGTAGTTACCTATCCGTCCGGCGCCAGCTGCGAAGGCTGCCTCGGCAACGCCGGCCAGATCCGCCGGCGGAACGAAAGTCACCACTTTGCACTCCCCAGTCCGGCTGGCTGGCTCCAGCGGACGGGCAGACTTCAGGCCCATGACGTTCGCAAGCACGTCGTTGGTGCCCCCCTCGGCCGAATCCAAGGCCGTGTGCATTGAATACACCGCCAGCCCGCTCCGTGCCGCCTGATACACCGTAGCCTCAGTAGTACTCGTCAGCCGCGATATTGGCTTGAAAATCGGCGGATGGTACGCCATCACCATCTGTGCTTTCACCGCTTTCGCCTCTGCGAGCACGTCATCGGTCAGGTCGATGCAGAACATCAGTTTCCGCACGACCGTGTCCACGTCGCCGATCAGCAGCCCCACGTTATCCCACTCCGCCGCCAAACGAAGCGGAGCCATCGACTCCAACACGTTGATGACGTTCGAAACTCTCATCGCGCACCGCCTCTCCCACCGTCAGGTTACATGCATTCGACTTCCACCAGGCCACGATAGGCGTCCATCAGCTTTTTCGTCAACTCACCGCACCGGCCCTCGCCCACGGTGTGACGCTCTATCAGCACCACCGGCCTTATGCCCATCGTCGACGACGTCAGGAACATCTCCTCCGCCGCTAACATCTCTTTGACCGTCAGCGGCCCCTCAGCGGCAGCCTCAATACCGTCCCGCCTGCACAACTCCAGCACCGCCTCCCGAACTATCCCCGGAAGCACCGGCGTGTCGCGCGGCGGCGTCCGCACCACCCCCTCCAGCACAATAAACACGTTGCAGAAGCACGCCTCTGCCAGCCGGTTGTCCGGCGTGAACCATAGCGCCTCCTCGGCCCCTTTGCTCGCCGCCTCCTGCCGGGCTAGAACCCGCGGAAAATAGCAGCCCGTCTTCGCCCCGAACGTCGGATCCCCCACCGCCTGCTTGTACGATGTCACCACCACCGAGATGCCCTTGGTGTACCACTCAGCCGGATACTCCGGCAGCGGCTCAGCCGTCACCACTGTCGTCGGCTCGCCGCCCTTGGTCGAGCCGGGGCTCAGCGTTATCCGCATCCGCGCGTCCCTCAGCTCGTTGGCTTTCAGCACATCATATGTCGCCCCCGTCAGCTCCTCCGCCGTCGCATCGCAGCGAAACCCAAGCAACTCCACTGTCCCCATGAGCCTTTCGATGTGCCGCCCCAGGCGAAACACCACCCCGTTCCGCGCCAGCATCGTCGTGAACGCCGTCCCCCCGTGCAGAAAGCCGGAATCAAACACGCTCACCGTCGCCTGCTCGGCCGCGACCAGCCGCCCGTTGAGATAAACTTGCAGATCCGTCACGACAACATCCTATGTCAGCCGCATCCCCGTTACAATCGCCTTCGGCTTGCCCCATCCCTCGGCCATCTTCCCCCGCCTGCTTTCTGCCGCACCCGCCCACTACCCGCCCCAGCCCTTCGCCAGGCGGACCATCGTTTCGTAGTTGGCGAGTGTATCGGCCGAAATCCTCCGCCCGTATGGGCACGATGACGGCATCAGCACAAAGCCCCTTCCCTCCCCCGCCGTGCCTTCCGCCAGCGCCCTCATCACCTTCTTCTCAAACTCCGTCGGCGGAAGGTTCTCCAGGTCCGACGATTCGATGTTGCCCATCAGCACCGTCTCCCGGCCGATCTGACGGCGAAGCTCCGCCAGTTCCATATCTCCCTGCGGCGGCGGTTCGCACGGGTCCAGCGCGGCAGGGGCCATCTCCGCTATGTGCGGTAAAACGCCTCGCAACCTCCCGTGGCTGTGAATGCGGGCGAACCCGCCGTATCTCTGAATGCTCGCCACCATCGGCCCGGTGTAGCGCGCCGCATACTCACCGTAAAGCCTCGGCGGCAGGTATGGCTCGCTGGCGTACTCCGACCCACATATCCGCCACAGCCGCCCCGGAAGTCCCCGCGCGATCGCCTCGGTCTGCTCGTGAATCCGCCGCGCCATCCGCTGCAGCAACTCATGAAACAATGCTGGCTCGGTCATCGCCGCCACCGTGTAGTCCGCCATCGAAAACAGCCCCGCTGCCTCGCATAGCGGGTCGCCCATCTCGATCATCACTATCCCCGCCTCGCCGAGCTCCGCCTCCACCGCCTCGAACGCCGCCGCATCCGGCTGCCTCGGCCAGGCCCCCTCCGGCAGCTCTAGATACGCCTTAAGGTCATCGGCGCCCTTCAAGAGGTGCTCGACCGTCCAAACCGTCATCGTATCGGAGTCCCGGCGGGTAACGCTGGTCAGCTTGCGGTCGCGGCAGGTCAACGTCGTGCGCGTGAACTTCGATCCCCCTTCCCGCCAATGCTCGTAGCTCACCGCGCCAGGCCCGCTCTTGTCGCCGATTTCACCGCCAGGACCGTCAAGCCAGCCCACACCCACCATCCGTATCAGGTCCGTCTCATTTTCCGCCAGCTCTGCCAACGGCCGCCACGACGGGTCGTTGTAAACGTTGAACTCATCCTCGTCGTCGCACGCAGCCAGGATGTTCCACCCGCCCACCTCGTAGAAACTCACAGCCGGGCGGTCCACCGCCTTCCCTGCCAAAGTGGCCATCAGTCGTTGCCGTCGTGTCATTGTCTCTCCACAACAATCCTGCTGCCTCGCCATCATAATCCCCTAAACCGAAATTCAAAGCCACAAACACGCTCATCACCCCCTCACCATACCCTTGCCTCCTGGCCACACGCAGTAGACCAGTCCCCAACTTCGGACTTGTAACTTGGAGTTTGGGTCGTGGGATTTCGGATTTGGAGCTTTGGTCTTGGGATTGGGAACTTGAAACTTGGAATTTTGGATTTGACATTTTGAGTTTCCGGCTCAGCCGGCTAGTACCTCCCCCTGCCCGTGCGTCCCCCGGGCCTGGCGCGGTTCACGAAAAAATACCGCAACGCGTCGATCATGTGGTCCGGACCGTCCTTGACCGGCTTATCTGCCTCACCCTCGCTGCCCGGAGGTGGATAGTGATACGCCCCCATCGCATCAATCAGCTTCCGGCAGCGCGGGTGTATCTTCAGCGTCGGCCCACCCGCCGCCGGCGCCAGCGCCGCCCGGATGAGCTCCAGCCCTTCGCTCACTGTGCTGGCCCGGCTGGTGCACGGTATGCCAGCAGCCGCCAGAAGCTCCGTGCACGCTGCACCGCTGGTGGCTTCTCTCTGCCGGCCCGCCGGGTCCACGTAGGTCGCCATCACCGCGCACGGGTCCCGACGCACTATTGCATCGGCATGGTGCGTAATCGGCAACTGCGTCTGGACGTACTCGTCCACCACGTGCACCGTCCCGGCCGGCGACACCTGCACCCACAGGCACACGAACGGATCCCGATACCCGAAGTCCACCGCACGGAACGTAGGCCACTGCGGGCATACCGACACCGGCTCCACGTGGACAGCCGGGTCGAACTCCCCGAACACCGCCCACTCGCTGCTGATGCCCTTGCAGAGCATCTCAGACTCCCAGGCCGATCGGCTTGACCGCGCCCGTATCGCGATCGCGTCGTCAATCGAAAAGAAACCCCCGCCCATGCGGGCTATTCCCTCACCTGCCGACAACTGCCCGCCGGCCAGTTGCTCACCCGCTGCGATGCAGTCCTCAGCCAGAAGACACTTATCGCACTTGCGGCTTGGCGGGCATCGCTCGATCACCTCCCACAAACACCACCGAAGCAGGCGGTAGCCCTGCCCAACGCCGGGCGAATCACCGCCGGCCTGGTTCCGGCGGGCCTGTTCGACCAACCTCTGCATCAGTCCCCCCGCCCGGTGCAGCGTCGACAGAACCTCTATGCTCCCGCGACGCCCGCCCTCACTTCGCGTGGCGAACTGCACAGCCTGCCATACCTCCGCGTCGAACAGGTCCACCTCGTCGCACCGGATGCGGTTGACGTGCTGGCCGCGCACTGCACGCTCGCTTTGGGCCAGGACGCGGATTTCCGACCCTCCAACAAGCTTCATGCAGTCGCGCCGCAGCACCCCGTCAATCAGCCGCGGCTGACGCCGCAGCATCTGCCTGACATACTCTGCCAGGCGGTCGGACTGATCAAAACTCCCCCCCAGCACACGTATGCTCGTCCCCCGACGCAGCACCGCGTCCAGGACCGTCGCAGCAGCAGCGAGGTATGTCTTGCCCCCGCCCCGATTTGCCCACACCAGCAGGTCCTGCTGGCCCACAACGCTCGACACCAAGTAGTCCATCGGCGTGTCGTGGTGAGGACACATCCGCACGTCCGGCACCGCCAAGCCCAGGTATGCCCGGACGAACCGGTCCAATTGGCGGCGCGTCTTGAACCCCCCGCCCATCGGGGGCGACGAGCATCCGCCCGCGCTGCTCGGCATCCGTTCGGGGCGACCTGCAGTGAAACCGTTTCGCGTGCAATTCTTAAGATACTCTGACATTTCATTCACTCCTGTTTGTTCCCCCGCTCGCATGTTGCAGCCGGCCTATCCGGATCCTGCTCCGCTACCCCCTTGGCCTTTCCGCTATAACGCGCCGCTCCGTGGTCGCCATCTCCTCTTGCCGCCAAGCCGCGTGAAATGGCTGTAGTAAACGTAGCTGAAGGCAGGGTCGACCACCGCCATCATGCCCGCCGCCTCAAACAGCGGGTGGTACCGCCCCATCACCGCGAGTGACTCGACAAGGGGCATTGGCGTGGTCCGAAGGATGTGGCGGACCAGCCGGCTGGCGAGACCAAGTCCGCGGTAGATCGGGTGGACTATCACCCGGGAGATGCACTCCACCTCCCGGTTAAGCCTGCCGATCGCCTCTCGCCGCGGGCCTCGGTAGTATCGCCCCGCCGATATAATGTTCCGCCCCCTACATTGCAGCACCGGCGGGCTCACCACAGCCACCGCTGCGACCGCCGGTCCCCCCCACCGGCGGTGCGCAAGCGGGGCAGGAATCACGTGAACTCTCTTGTGGGCCGCCGGCGGGCCGGCGAGGTAATGAAACTGCTGCAACGCCCGATAGTCGGCGATGCTTCCCAGCCGCACCCGCCAGCGGTAACCACTACCCCCTCTTCCCCGGCCTGGTTCCTTCCACACGACAACCCGCGCCGGCTCGCCAAGGGGTTTCACGATGATCCGGTCCGGACGGAGATCTTCAAGCAGGCCCCATCGGTGAGTCGCAACGACTAGACATAGGCTCCCCCGGTCGATCAGTCGGCGAAGCGCCTGGGCAAGTACCACCGCCGTGGGCTCATCGAGCGTGCCGGCGAACTCGTCGATGATGACGACCGACGGCCTGTCGCTTCGCCTCTGCTGCCCGTTGCGCTGCGCCCGGAGGATCGCTTGCGCCAGAGCCAACCGGTGCAGCTGTCCCCCTGACAGCCGGCAGGCGGGCGTGATCATGGCGGCTGCCTCGCCAAGCCCGCAACGCGCCAGCACAGCCATTCGCTCCGCCAGACCCGGCGGGCGCTCACTCCCGTCACTGTCAGTCCATATCGCTTCGATCGCAGGCAGAGGACAGCAGGCCAACTGTTCGACACTGACGGTGCACGCGTCGGCAATTTGCGAAGCCGCGCGGGCGAGCAGCACGCTCTTGCCCGCTCCGCTCGGCCCTACGACAGCTATAATCTCCCCCGCCCCCAGCGGCAGTTCGAAGTTGTCATACAGAGTTTCGGTTAGCCCCCCTTCCAGGCCGAATACGCTCGCCGCCCTGCGCGCTAACCCCCCACGTGGCGCTGGGCGACGAACTTTTGCGTTGACACAAACAGACTTGAAAGACCTACTGATTTCAGCGTTCACTAATATGCTCCTCATGAAAAAAATCTTCTTCGATGCAATACGCAGCGAGGCGAAGACAACCACGCTGCGATACTGGCGCCGCCCGATGGTCCGCCCGGGCAGCGTTCACTCCATACCAGGCCTCGGCGCCGTCCGCATAGAAGACGTGCAAGCCATATATCCGGAGGAGATCACCGACGATGACGCGCGCGCCGACGGCTTCGCTGACCCCGCCGGACTGTCAGCCGCGCTGACCGGCCTCTACACGTCCGACCAGCGCCGCGACCGAACGCTCTATAAGGTGACCTTCACGCTTCTTGCTTCTGCAGGTCCCAGTACTCCCGATAGGCCTGCGCCGCGCCGTCGGGCGTCTGCTTGCTCAGGCGACAAATGACCGCCACTTTCGCCTCAACGTGGTCCAGCCAGCGACGAAGCGTGTGCTCGCTCACGCCGAAGTGTGCGCAAAGCTCCTGCAGCTTCCGCCCCTGGCAGAACCGCATTCGCGCCAGTTGTGCGTCGGCCTCGCTTAGGTATGGCAGCGACCGGGCGACGTCCAGGAACCTCCGGCTGGCCAGACGCTTGGCTACGCGATTCACCCGGCAGCGCAGCAAACGAGCGTCCAGGCCCAACATGTGACCCAGCGATTTAGTGGACTGACCCCGAATCAATACCGCTTCGATAAGTTCGCGGTCGTCCCGACCCAGTAATTTCGCTCTCTCCATCAACAAATCGTCATTCCTCGGCAGGCGACACGCCTGGAGGAGCGATTCCTTCAGCGGCAAACCCATCCAAGATCTCTCCCAAGGCCCGGCGAGATGCCCTGCGAGCCACTCCAACAAACTCTTTAAATCTCCGACCCAATCACTTGACAGGAAAAACCTCCACGAGTATGATAGCTATGTAACATCCAGAGTCAAGAACTTTTCGAAAAAGTTATCTATTTAGTAAACACGCGCTGTGGGGAAGTTGCAATCCCTTATTGGCGCGATATTTACTGCCAGCAAGGGCCGGCGGAAAAGACGAACGAAGGAGTGTGGACACATGGGTATTGGAGAGATAATTCGCCATCGCAGGACACAGCTTCACCTTACGCAAGCCCGCGTGGCCGAGCAGGTGGGTATTTCCAAGCCTTACCTTTCGAACATTGAGACGGGCAAGGCCAAGAACCCACCGACCCCCGGCGTACTTGAGCGGCTGGAGGTAGCGCTCAGCCTTGAAGATAACACACTCACCCGGGCTGCGGACCTCGCCCGCACCCCTGCCCCCGTGCGCCACGAGCGAGAATTGCTCGAGGCGCAGGTCAACAAGTATCGCAGCGTGCTTAAGGAGCTCCTCGACACGCAGGAGAGCCAGGGAAGAGGCGACATCGAGAAACTCATCCGCCAACTTGACCCCGGCGACAATGCCCTCCCCTTCGGCACGGGGGCCCTTGCGCCGGTGATAAACACGGTCGCGGCAGGTTATCCGAACGGTTTCACCGATCTGGACTATCCACCGTCGGTCGCCAGGGAGTACGTCCGTTGCCCCGACCTGCACGATCCACAGGCCTTTGCAATTCGCGTCGTGGGCGATTCAATGGAGCCGGACTTCCGTGAAGGCGACATTGTAGTCTTCTCCCCCAACACTGCCCCAACCAGCGGCTGCGACTGCTTTGTCCGCTTCGAGGACGGTGTGACCACCTTCAAACGCACGTACAGGGACGACCCGGCCTCGGTTCGCCTTCAGCCGCTCAACAGCGCCTATCCGGCCGAGGTGTTCCCCACCGAACGGGTTACAGCCCTCTGGCCGGCCGTCGCAAAGTTCCAGCGACTTACCGGACGTTAGCAGCCTTGCTACACCCCATGGCGGCGGATATTATCCCACAGCCATGACTGCCTATAAGGTTCTGCACCTGATCGATCGCAATACGCCGCTGGACATGCTCATCCAGATTGGGCTTCTTGCCGGCACCGGGGACCGGATCGTGTCAATCGGCCCGCCTCCGCAGGTGCCTGCGGGGCTGAACGTGCGGGCGGTCCATGAACCCATCGGGTCCGCGGTTCTCTGCGGGTTGCGACTGCGATCGATCGCGCGCGACGCGGAAGTGATACACGTGTGGTCGCCCCGGGCCCAGCGAGCCGGGCTTGCAGCGGCAGCCGGTGGCAGCGGTCGGGTACTGCGATCCATCTCGGCCGTTCCCTGTTCAGCCAAGGCAAGAGCCTCATTGCTTCGTTCTTTCCGGTCACGTTCCGTGACGGTTACCGCGCCCACCCGGGCCGCCCGGGACGCCCTTATTCGCGCTGGGCTGGACGCCTCACACGTTCGCGTCCTGCCCTCCGCCGCGGGGAGGATTGACGGCATCCCCTCCCGGCGAAAGACGATGCGCGCCGAGCTCGGTATACCCGATGACGCGGTCGTTCTGGTAGCGCCCGATGCAATGACTAGGCCGGCCAACTTGAACCTAGCCGCCTGGGCTCACGCGATCATGCAATACGCCATGGACAGCCAGTCCTGGCTGCTATTGCCGGCTGGCGGCCCGATGGAACGGGCGGTACTGGTCTTTGCGAGAGGGGCCGGCTTCATCGAATCCACCGTCGGCCCGTGGCCGATCGATCGTCTGCCCGACGCGCTGGCAGCGGCGGATGTAGCGATGTTTCTGCGGGCGGACGACTGCGGCACGTCGGCGGTCGCCGCGGCGATGGCGGCGGGCCTGCCAATAGTGGCTTTCGACACGCCGGACGTTGTCGAGTGCGCGGGCCCCGCAGCGATGCTTACTGAGGCGCGCACACCGCGTGCGGCTGGGCAGGCGCTGCTTAAGCTTATCGAACAGCCCGACCTGGCTGAACGTTTGCGGCAGGCGTCCACCCGGCGTGCGACCGAATTCGCTGTTGACAGCATTCGTCAGCGGCTTGCGGACATCTACAGCTCCCTCGCCACCGTATCCGACGTGCTTGAACGGGCCTGCTGAGCGGGGGTATAATCTCACCTTACGCCATGAGCCAGCCCATCATGACCGACCCGCAACCAGCCACACGCCCCTCCGCCGGCCGTGAGCCAGCCGTTGGAGAATGCCCCGAAAACTGCTGCTTTGCGGACTCCGATGCGGCTGAGCTGCTGAGCGGCCGACTTGCCGAGCTGTGCGACCCCAACGAGGCAAGCTGGGACCTCATCAAGCAGAATGCTTCCCGCACTGTCTACCGAGGGTACATAGAAGGAAGACAGATATACGTCAAGCACTTCCACAGCAGAACGTTTTCTTACCGTGTGGGTAGACTGCTCGGCGCCTCCGACGCCCGCGACGAAATGCGTTTCAGCGAGTATCTCGCTGATCGGGGTGTAAAGGTACCGAAGGTCCTCGCGGCCATGTGGCACGGAGATATGGAGTGGGTAGCCACGCTGGCCGTCTCCCCCGCCTTGCCCGCGGACGAATGGCATGAGCAACAACTGCACCTGGATAAGCCGGGGCAGCGGAGGATTCGCCAGGCAACACTCAGCCTGGCCGAGCTTGTCGGGCGAATGCACGCCGCCGGCGTTGCACACGGCGACCTGCACTGCGGCAACGTGCTTATCCGCACGGACAGCGACCCTCCGGCTCTGGTCCTGACCGACCTGCATCGCACGCACGGATGCCGCAGGCTGTCGCGCAGGCTCCGGGCAGCCAACCTCGCGCAGCTATTTTACGATCGCTACAACTTCACCCACCGAACCGACCGCCTGCGGTTCCTCAAGCGATATCTCCAGGCCAGCGGTGCTGACGGTACATTGCGGGGGTGGCAACTGCTTGTCGAAGACGCCGCACGCCGTCACACACGCCGTCAGCACGCGCAGCGAGACCGCCGGATATTCGCCGACAACAGCTATTTCCAAAAGCTCTCATTGCCCGGCGGCTGGCGCGCGCACGTGGTGCTAAGGTCCAAGCGGAAGCTGGCGGGTTCGAAGGTAGCCGAGCTGATCTTCACCGTCGATCAGTGGCACAGCCTGCTGTGCGAACCTGACTCGCTTACAGCAGGCGACGCAGAGGTAGTAAAGGATTCTCGTTCGTCGCTGGTGGTCAAGCGAAATATAACACTGGGCGATCAGGAAGTGACTGTGTACGTCAAGCGCGCCCGGCGCAAGAGGCCTTGGAAACTTATCGGCGACTGCTTCCGTCCATCACGTGCGCTGCGGGCGTTTGGCCTGGGGCACGCCCTGCTGACAAGGCGGATACCTGTCGCTTTGCCTCTGGCGGCCATGGAGAGGCGTGTGGGGCCGTTTCTCGTCGACAGCATCCTGATAACCGAGGCGGTGGACTGGCCAAGGCTCGATGAGTTCTTGACGCTCTGGCTGGCAAGAATGCCCACCGGCAGTGCGCGTCTGAGCGCCCGACAGCAGCACCAGCTCGGCAAGCAGGTTCTTTGGCAGATGGGCCGGTTGCTGCAGCGGCTTCACGACAACAATTTCGCCCATCGGGATCTGAAGGCATCCAACATGTTCGTCCGCTGGCGGCTTGGCCATTCGCCCGAGATCGTCCTGGTGGACCTGGACGGCCTGCGACGTGTGCGATCGATCACCATGAGACAGCGTTTTCAGGGGCTGATGCGGTTGAACGTGTCGCTGCTGAAATGTCCTGTGGTGGACCACCACGGACGGCTACGAATGCTTCTGGGGTATCTGCGCAGGCCTGGGTGCGGGCGCATCAATTTCAAACCGTACTGGCGAGTGCTGGAAGACTGGTCGGAGCGCAAGCTGCAGCAGCAGATTCGTTCGCGACGCCAGGTGCAACTCGCCCGACGACTGCGGGCCGCCCGGAACGGAGTGTCATGATATCCCGCCGAGCTGAAAACCTTCTGCCCACACGTGTGCTTATAGTGAAGCCCAGCGCGTTGGGCGACGTGGTGACGGCCATGCCGGTGCTGCGCGGGCTCAAACGCACATTTCCCGGCGTTCATGTCAGTTGGATGCTGGCAGGCAGTTGTGCTCCGCTGGTTGCACACGACAGCGATCTGGACGAGGTCGTTTCGTTCGACCGCAGCGGGCTGAGCCCGTGGTGGCGCTCTGTGTCGGCGGCCATCGGACTTTACGCTTTGCTGCGAAGGCTCCGCAAGGCCCACTACGACTGGGTAATCGATCTTCAGGGGCTTCTGCGCAGCGGCCTGTTCACGTTGGCGACCCGGTCGCCTTTGCGGGCGGGTTTTGCCGATGCTCGCGAGGGGGCGTGGTTGTTTTATTCGAAGCGGCCAAGCGTTCAGGAAGCGCACACCGTGGCGAGGAACATCGGCCTTGCGCGCGAGCTTGGCATTGACGCTGGCGACGCGGACATGACACTGCAGGTCAGCAATCAAGGGAAAGCTTATGCTGAAAGTTTCCTGCGCGACACCGGGTTTGCAGGCCGAGACCTGCTGGTGTGCGTTCCACCGACGCGGTGGCAGTCTAAGCAGTACCCGCCGCGACATTGGCGGAAGGTTATCGGCGAGCTTCACAAAGACGTCGCGGTGGTCGTGCTGGGCGGGCCGGGCGACGGGCCTCTTTGCGACGAGATAGTCGACGGTCTGGGCGCGGGTGTGTATAACCTCGCCGGTCGTACGACCGTCGATCAGATGGTCGGCATGATCGCCGCCTCTGCGGGTGTGATCTGCTGCGACTCTGCGGCGAAGTTCATCGCCCCCGCCGTCGGGGTGGACGTGGTGACGCTGATAGGTCCGACGCAGGCTGAGCGCACGGGCCCGTACCCCATAGGACGGGCGGTGATATCACAGGTCGCCTGCCAGGGGTGCCTCAAGAGACGCTGCCACCCGCCCATCTGCATGGAGTTGATAGATCCGGCTGAGGTGATTACAGCCGCTCGGCAGATGCTCGGTGAGAGCGAACATGAAGCTGTTTAACTTCGCATGGCAGTGGCTTGGGGGCATGGTCAAGCACCGCGTGCTTCACGCAGATGATCCGCCTCATCGAATAGCGCTTGGGGTGGCACTGGGCTTTGCGTTGGCATGGACACCGGCAATCGGGCTGCAAACTGTTTTATTGATCCTCCTAGGACTGCTGTTGCGCGCGAACATCGTGGCGGGAATGCCCGCTCTGTGGCTGTCGAACCCGTTTACCCTCGTTCCCGTATACGCACCCAGTTATTACCTCGGCAAGTGCATGTTAGGCGTCGAGGCTCAGGGCAGTTTTGTGCGGGACGTCAGCGGGGCTATGCGCATGACGGACGGTTTCATCGCGAAGGTGCAGGCATGGTGGCGGGTGACGGCTCCTTATGCCGGCCCGTTGTGGCTAGGCAGCCTGGTGGTTGCGGTGTTGATCGGAGCGGTGGCATATGTAGCGACTTATTGGGCGGTGTCTGCCTACCGCACGAAGCACCCGCATATCGAGCTGCCGCTTTCGGGACGGCGCGAAGGCAGGGCGTAAGCTGCGGGGTGATGAGTCTTTCCTGTTTGCGGGGAGACCTGCGGGAGCTATAATAGTGCTTGCTTGAGGAGAGAAATGAATCCTTCTCGCACTAGGCTGGAGACTATCAGTGAGTATTGGACAGCAACAACACGTAGGCTCGATGCGGTACTATCTGTACGATCGTCCGCTGCATCCGGAGTTGTTCGACATACACCTTGGCGACCGGATCGTCCGCAAGAACTTCCAGACACAGATATGGGTGACGGGCTGTTCGCACGTGATAGGGTTTTACCACGACAAGGTGGCCGTCGTGGAGGCGATGGCCGATGCCGAGAGTGACCTGCCGACCAGTGGAAGACTGGTTGAACTGCCTTTCCGCGGCGAGAAGGACCACCATCGACTGCACGCGGAGAAGGTTCGCTATATGATGAATTTCCAGGTGGAGTCGATGAGCGAGAAGGTATACGCGGCGACACACCATGATCTTGCCCGACAAGGTGCGAAGCGCGGGCTATTTGTGCCGTTCCCCATGTGGATGACCCGCCCGCCGCTGACGCCCTTTTCTTACATCGATTACGACGCCACGCCGAGCCATCTGCACGTGTTCGCCTTTCATGCATTTCCGGAAGACCTGACGCTTATCAAGGTCCAGAGCATTTTCGAACTCGCCTGAGACGCCGCGAGGGAGGAAAAGACCGATGGCGCTGATAATCACCGAGGAATACGGCGTGAAGGTCGTTGTGTTCGACATGCCTACCTTGCTTGACCAGGCGGACATCGACAGCGTGGGCGAACAGCTTTTCGATTTGGTAGATTCCCAGGCCCGCAGAAAGATACTGCTGGACTTCCGCAAGGTCAGGCTGCTTTCGTCGTCGATGCTCGGGACGCTCATTCAGCTTAACAAGAAGTCCAAGGCCATAAAGGGCAAGGTTGTACTGTGCGGTCTGAGACCGGACGTGCGGAAGGTCCTCAGGACCACCAAGCTGGATAAGCTCCTGGAGATAGCCGAGGATGAGGATCAGGCAATGGGAAGTTTCCGGGCTATCGGCAGTGACTAGCGCCGCAGGGGCTACTGACTGGGCGGAATGGGGTAGGTCGTGCCGCCGGCCGGGAAAACAGTCACCCGTTGCGGCCCGTCACCTAGCAGCCTCCGGCAGTAAGCAACAGCGTGTTCCATTGAGGGGACGACCTCTAGGCCGGGGAACTTTCCGCCCGAGGCGTGGAGAATCGGGGAGACCATCACCAACGGGTTCCGTTGCAGTGCCTGCGCGGCCATACGGACGAAGAAGGCCGCGTCGCCAGCCAGGCCAGGCACGAGCCGTGTTATCAGCGAGCTGACGGCGTCTGCGCCGAGTGATTGCATGATCCGCCTCATCCAGGTTGGGTTGATGGGCCATTTCGGGACGCGCATTCCCTGCATGGCGGCCTGGCAGCGCGTGAGGCAGATGATCACCCCGTCAGGCCGACACGCCCAGCGTGTGTTGGCGATGCATTTGAATGACTGCCATAGATCGTGATCCCGCGGGTAGGCGCTGGCTATCAGCACGTCGGCGGGGTTGTCTATCATCACGCCGGTGGCTACCGAGCACTGCTTCGCGAGCATCCGTTGCGTGGCTGTCACCTCTCCGGCGGCGATGAACGAAGGCATGTTGTCGGCGTCCAGCAGGTAGTGCACGGCGAAGTTCGCCCCGCCGCGGGCTTCCAGCAGATTCCCGGCGGCATCTATCGCGCGGCGCATGGGGTTGCGATCGGCATCGCTGCCGACCAACTGATGCTGGGTATCGCGGAGGCCCAACCGGTGCAATTGGCGAATGGTCTCCAGCGCGGCACAGCCCGGCACGATCATTTTGTATCCACCGCCAAAGCCCGCCTGAAGGTGTACGCTGACCGATGAAATGATGATCCGCAGGTCGGCTTCAAGCACGTTACGGTCTATACGAACGTCCATCCGCCCGATTCGCCCGATGCTCTCATAGGCTTTGGGGTCGTGCCACGGGTTGCATCGCCAGTGCAGCCTCGTCATCTCCGGGCTTATTTTTTCAGCCACCTGTCGAGGCGTCATGGGCGGGTGCATCCCGCTGGCAAAGAACAACTCCAACTGATCCTGGTCGATGCCGGCGTGTTTGATCTCCCGCATGACGATCCGTAGGATCTCAGGCAGCGGGCTGTGGCGAGTGATGTCTTCGAGGATAATGACGACTTTCCCGCCCCGCCTTGCCGCCAGCAAGCGTGACAGCGACGGCCCGGTCGCCGGATCAGTCAGCGCCCGTCCCAGCCGATCCTTCCAGTCCTGCCCGGCCGGCCAAGTGGTGGGTTCAGCGACTTGCTGAATCCTCCAACTTTCCGGCAGGGCTAAACTTAGAGTCCCGGCGCCCCATGGCATGGATATATCGGGCATCCGCTTTTTACCTTTCGGTCGTGGTCGCTAGGCCTGGCGTCGTCCGACGATCATGTGATAAACGCCCAGCGGCTCGGGAACTGACGTGAAACCAGCGAACCCGCCTTCGGCCATCAATCCTTGAAGCTGCCGCGGACTGCGATGATTCATGTGCAGTCCGAACACACGCCTGAAGAAACGGTCAGTGCCGTGCTTGTTGGAGATGCTGTTGAAGACGATCGGCGCTCCGGCCGGCATTACGCCCGCTGCAGCAGTTATGATTTCGACAATCTGTTGGTCGGTGAGATACTCGCAGATGCCTATCATCGTCACGATATCGGGAGGCTCATCCAGAAGTTCGTCTATGTCCCGCACGTCCCCTAGGATATATCGAACCCGATCGCCCACGCCTTCGCTGTCTGCAAGCCGCTGGCCGTATTCGAAGGCGTCGCTGCTGATGTCCACGAGCGTCGCCCTTGCCTTACCGTTGGAGCGTTTCAGGGCTTCAATGATTGTGATGCCAGGCCCAGCCCCCAGACACAGAACGTGGACGCTATCGCCGTCAACAGCAGCGATAAGGTTTGTCAGCACCGATGCCCCCAGCCGTTTGCGGTTGCGAAGCGCCATCGGCACCGACCCCGCCCCCACCAGCAGCTTGTCGGCGATCTGCGTGGGCTTGCCGTTGTAGCTTATGACCATACTGCGCCATCCACCGGGGTCGTCCCAGTTAGCCTCGGCCAACTGGCTCTTTGCGAGCTTGAGCAGGCCTTTGGTGACCCGGGCAGGCATGTAATTCGCCAGAGGGTTCAGGACCATCGTCTTCAACATCCGACGGACTGGCCCGTGGTCCTCGAACTCTACATCGCTTACCCAATTGTCCATGGTCTGGGTTCCTTTAAGGATCGAGCATTATACACGCAAGCCCTATTTCCACCAATACTATGTATCGACTATCCGGGCTAAAGTTCATGCCCCTGAACGCCCGATAAAACCCCTCATAGGACAGGGATTGTCCCATCTTTTTTGGTCCTGACGTATTTGTCAAGGATGGCAATATGACCAAGCGACAGATCATCGATGATATCCTCGTAGCTAACCCCACAGCCGCACCGGAATTCCTTGCCCAGTTCGAGCAGAACGACTTGCTGGAGTACCTGCGGCACCTGGAAGTATTGCGTGTTCCACGTCTTACGGGCGACGCCAGCAGATACAGCCGATACTTCCCCGCCACGCGCATTGACGATGCCGATGAGTTATCGGTTTTGGCACCCATACCGGCAGCCCAGGCTCCCAAGTGCCCTGCCGCGGTCGTCAATCCAGTGGAAACATCCGTCATGGTGCAGGACGAGCTAGATCTGGCCGATTTTGACGGCGCGTTCGACGAGCAACACAGTGATCCGCGAGCCGATACCATCGAGTTCGATCCGATCCACGTGGCTGATCCTGCCCCCACGCGGGAACAGCCCGTCCAGTCGACGGCCAGCGCCCATACCGAAGTGGATGTCACTTACGAACCCGAGCCGGACATGGTCGCGACCAACGCAGCCGGCATCGAGGGCGAGCAGGAAAGCTGGTTGTTCTGAGCCGATTGATTGACACTGTATGTCCGTGTGAAGGTCCCCTGCTCGGGCCTTGGCCTCAGCCCAATGTGCCCCCTCTGCAGACTGGCCTAGCACCCCGTATCAAGCCGGCCGGGCGACAGTGCCTGTTGACAAAGTTTCGTTATAATGTATACTGCTAAGTTCGCGTATCGGCAAAACGCAGCCGGCAACGATGAAAACCGAATATGGGGCCGTAGCTCAATTGGTTAGAGTACCGGACTGTCGATCCGGATGTTGCGGGTTCGAATCCCGTCGGCCTCGCTTGCGAATGGGCCTACCGAATCCGGTGGGCCTTTTTTTATTCGCTGTGGCGGAAACGCCTTCCTCCCCGCAGCGCCAGGCCGGTCCGACGCCCAGAGGCATCACTTGTTCGTGAAGCGTTCGAGGCTTATCCTTACCACTGGCGCCACAGATATACGAAAACGCACTGACAGGAACACGTTATGCCCACACAGACGAACACGTCGGCACTGCCCATCGGCAGGATCGGCGATTTGAACATCTCGCGACTCATGCTCGGCGGCAATCTGATAAGCCACTACCACCATTGCCGCGACCAGCACTATGTCTTCAACCTCGTCGCCCACTACAACACGCCCCAGAAGATTCTCGAAACGCTGGCCGTAGCTGAGGAAAACGGCATAAACGCCATGAACATTCACACCGTCGACTGGGCGCATCAGCTCATGAGGCAGCACCGCAACCGCGGCGGAAGGATGCAGTGGATTCTCTGCCCGACAGCCTCTACCGACGGCGACGACCCGCTCGTCTACCGCGAAGAGGTGATGCGGCTGGCTGAGCTGGGGGCGGATGCCTTCTACGTATGGGGCTGCCATAGCGACCCGTTGCTGGCTGCCGGCAAGATAGACGTTATCGGCAGGTGCCTGGACATCTTCCGCCAGTGCGGCGTCCCTGCAGGCGTGGGCGCACACGATCTGGAAGTCATCAAAGCCAGCGAGGCGGCCGGATTAGGACCCGACTTTTACGTCAAGACCTTCCACCACCACAATTACCCCACCGGGCCCAAGGTCTCGCCCGACGAGCTCCAGTACGCGACCGACGAACACGTCGGCTACTGGGATAAAGACCCCCAGGCCACCGCCGAGTTTATGGCGGGTGTCGAAAAGCCCTGGATTGCCTTCAAAACAATGGCTGCCGGCACCATTCCGCCGGAGGACGCCTTGAAATACGTTTTCGCCAATGGCGCGGACTTTGTCTTCTTCGGCATGTTCGATTACGAAATCGCCAAGGACGTCGAGATCGCCTCAGCCGTCCTCGTCGAGCAACTCGGCAGGCAGCGCGCCCGCCCCTGGTACGGATAGGCAAGCTTGTGAATGATTTGCACCGGCCGAGGTCACCGCAGCGGCAGAGGTCGGCCGGGCCTGACCTGCCAAAGGTCCCGCAGCAGGTGGCCAGGCGGTGAACTTGTGGGTTCGCGAATCGTCCTGACCAGCAGCAGACAGTTCAGCCTCAGGACGATAGAAAGGGCGAACACCCACTGGTATTTGTTCCACGTCCGCCCCGCCAGGATGATCGTCCAATCGCCCAGATGTTTCACATACGCGCCTATCGCTATCGTCGCCAGCCCCGCGCAGACGCCCGTCATCCCGCGCACCGCAGCGAAGAACATCGAACGGTTCTCCCGAGGCGCCATCTTTATGCTGAAGCCGTTCTCCGCCACGCCCAGCCCGGCGTTGAGTATCCCATCGATCAGCAGCGCCGCCGACAGTATCCAATACACGGTCCCCGTTGTGATAAGTAGGAACGCCAGCGGGAAGATCGGCTTCAGCGCCACGCACACCATCAGCACGGGCCTGTGCCCGTGGCGGTCAGCCAGCCGGCCCCACATCCGTCCCGTCATGATCGGGCCTATCAGTTGCAGAGACATGATAATCAGCACGTTGGCCAATGGGAGCTGCAGGACCTTCAGGAGATAGTAGACGGCGAACACACCCACGATCACTGTGCTGGCGCGCCATATGCTAAGGAATACCAAGAACGAGCGATACTCGTGATGGCGTATCGGCTCCAGCAGCAGGTTGACAGGATGTCGATTGATGACGATGGCGTGGGTGGGTTCATCCACGCGGAAGAACAGCAGTATGTCCATAATGCCCACGACCACCCCGATACACACAAGCACGGGAAATTTCACCGTGATCGGCCAGGCCACCGCGTGGACGAATGCAGCTATTGCCAGGTAACAAGCCACATTCGTCGCTGATATCCACCGACCCCGCGTCCCCCAGAACCGGTTGAGGATCCGGTGGGGAATGAGGTCGGCCATCCACGACAGGAACAGTGTCTCCCCGAAATTGCTCAGCGCGCAGCTGGCGGCGATCATCAAGATGATCGCACCCATCAGCCAGTCGGCGCTGGCGCCCGGAAAGATCATAGGCAGGAAGGCGACGGGAATATACAGTAACCGGGCTGCTATGAACCCCACGATAAACGCCGGCTTGCGCCGCGGCATCCGGTTCGTTATCAGCGCCGCCACGAAGAACATCGACAGCATCATCATCGGCACGCCGCCCACCAGCGCAATGTGGAAGTCATTGGCGCCGATATGGCGGAAGAAGTCGATGATAACGGCGCTGCCGATGCAGGAGGCGTAGACCATGTACATGCAGCCGCCCAGCGTGACCAGTTTGGTCGAAAGTCGCAGCGACCTCCGCTTGCCTTTTGGCATGGTAGTTTCAGGCATGAAAGAGCTCGACTTTATCGTCGGCCATGCGAGAAACAAGCCCAATCTGATTCCTCCTTTGCCGGAGAACCCAACTTCAAGCAAAGCCGGAAGCGCACACATCAACCCTGATCAGTCGCATGACGCTGGAAAACCGGACGGGGGCATCCTCCACGCCTATCCGCACCAGGGGCGGGCCCTTTTTTTCACCGATTGACTGGTGAGAACCGCCGTTGCCATCTCGACATCCTGGGCGATTTCATAGTCGAACATGCCGGCGAATACAAAGTCGGCTCCGTTCCTGAAGACGAACTCGAACGCGCTTTGGGGCGGAATCGTCCCGGCCGCCATTGTTTTGAAGGCAATCCACGGCTTCTTGACGCCGGCCATGTAGTCAGCCGTCTCCTGGGGGTTGCGGTCCCAGTAGCCGGGAACTTCCTCGTAGGCGCTGGTCAGCGATGCGGCATTTTTCGGGGCTGTCGGATAATCGTGGTGGTGGTGCGTCTTGACGTAGAAGTCCGGCTCGAAGCCCGCTTTCTCGCTTGTCTTAATAACCGCCAGGTCGTGGGCGCCCACGCCCGCAGGCACCCCGTGGGAGCGGAAGATATCCAGGCACCGGGCGATGACGTCGGCCCGGCCTTCGCGCACCAGCACGTCGGTGTGCTCCCCCCACACGTAGAACGCGTTGGCCCCAAGGTCAGCCAGCCGCGCGATCTCCTCCTTGTACGCCGTCAGGTCCGGGTCGTTCACGTCGGCAGTCGGACAGAATATCCACTGCAGCTTCCCGCTGCGGTCGCGGTGCTTCTTGAGCAGTTGATGAGTCCAGTCCACGGTGTGAACGCTCATCGTGTTGATGCCGTTGGCCTCGGCGGTCTCGAACGTCTCCAGCAGCTTTTCTTCCGTGTTGTAGTGGGCCACCAGGCCGTACACGTAATTCTGGTCGCGGCAGTGATGGTAGTGAGTAAGAAGATTGCCGCCCAGAATGATGCGGGAGATCTCAAGCTCGCCGATCCTGCCTCTCGGCAGCGGACCGACCACAGTCTTCTGTGCATCCGTTCCTGATATCATCAGTTGCTCCTTATTTCACGAACCGCCTGCACAATAGCACTTCGCCCGGTTGCGAACAAGCCTACCTGCCTAACGCCGCTCGAAACGCAGCACTGTGAACGAATGGCCGGCAAACGTATGCTCCACCTGCTCGCCAGGGCTCTCGATAACTCTCTGCACCGGCAAAACCGCCTCCGGTTCGTCGGGCGTGTTCTCCGCCGCAAGGTCGCCCGCGAGCGTTGTTACGCAAATGCGCCTGGCGCTGAAGGCGCCGTCGGTGAAAGCCACCGCCGCAGTGATGGCTGAAGCTTCCAGGTTGACCACCTTCACCACCACTACGTCGCCGTCTTCGCTGCGGGTGGCGGTCACTTCCAGCGCATCGGTGTCCACGTCCGCGCGCACGCACAGAGGCAGGTAATTCCGCGCGATCATCTGTTGGGCGTAGCAAGGCGGCTGGCCCCACACCTGCCAAGGGGTGAAAAACACCTGCCCCTGGTCCCAATTGTTGTCGTTCTGTTTCCACGGCTGAAGGCAGTTGGCAGGGCAGTCGATCAGCACCTGATCGCCTAGCCGCTCGACGGTGTTGATGATGTGTGCATGACCCAGTGCTCGCTGAAGGTCGTGCCGTCCTCCGTTTTCCTCCAGGACACAGAAAAGAATTTCGTTGTCCGGATCGTACTCATCCAGAAAACCCCGGGCGCTCTTGAACAGGGCCTCGGCCCTGTCGCCGTCGCGCAAACCGTCGCCGCTGATGTGCATGTCCCAGAGCACCTTCTTGCCCTTGGAGTATTCGATGAGACGACGCAGCAGCGGCACGGCCTGCGGATCGGCCATCGCTTCATTCGTCAGCCACCTGGAGATGATGCTGGTGATTCTGGGATCGGCCTTGGCGATCACATCCGACAGAGTCTTGAACTCTTCGACGTACTCCTTGCTCCACTCCTCGTTGCCTATGGCGATGTACTTCACCCCGAAAGGATCTCCGTAGCCGTCGGCGACTCGCCGCCTGCCCCACTGCGTACTCGCGTCGCCGTTGACATATTCCACGAAGTCGGCTACGTCCCGGGCGCTTTCCAGAGAGCTGATTGTCGGCACAGCTAGAAAGCCCGCCGCCCTGCACAGCGCCAGGAAATCAATGATGCCGAAACCGTTGCTGGCGTAGCGGTAGAACGTGCCCCAGTAAGGCGGCCTGTCGTGGCGCGGGCCTATCATGTTCTTCCATCGATATACAGGCCCAACGTGCCTGGCCTCCAGATGGCGGGTGTTGATCATGTAGCCGCCGTATCGTAGAACGGTCAGCCCCTGGTCAATAAGCCTCTCGGCGATGTCCTTTCTCACCGCCAAGTCTTTCAAGCGCCCCCATTGGCTTGGATGCAGGGCGGCGTAGTCCGCCCATACCCGCCCCGGTGCACGTAGTTTCAGAGAGAACCGTCCGCGCAGATCGCTCGCTGATGGCGTCAGCTTGAAATCCAGCACGTGCCACTTGCAGTCTTTCGGAACTTCCAGCGCAGTCTCCACATACACCTGGTTGCCGTCGGCGCTTTCCAGGGCGACAACGACCTCGACGCTCTTGGCCGGATCGTCCCCATCCGCATTCGACCGCAGCACCACAGTCCCTTCGTAGCTCTTGCCCGCCGCGAAGTTCATTCCCCAGCGATTCAGCCCACGATTCTCTATGCCAACTTCGCCCTCGCCGCAACGGAAGCACACTTCCTGGCTGTGCCGGCCTCGACGGGCGTGATGCGAGGACACCCTATAGCTTCCTTCCGCATTGCCGTTTCGCAAGGGCTGCCACGAGCGGACCTCTGATTCGTCCGCCAAGTGCTCTCGCTCGGCCAGACAGCTCACCGTGCCGGAAAGCCCTTTAAAGGCCGGGTCCAGCCTGGCGTCAATGAGCATGGGCTCCTCTTCGAAGCTCTCCCCGAAAATCATCTGGCTGTATATCCCGCCGTAGACCTCGTGGTTGATATCCTCCATACACGAGCCGGTCATGTGCGGTGTGATGTCGGCGATGATGGAATCCTGGGCGATTCTTATGCTTGCTGTCATGCCATAGTCCTCATGCAATCTCGGGCAACTTCGGCTGCCATATCCGCTGGATTCAAGGTGCGGATGATAGCAATTCGTTGCCATCCCGGCCAGCCAAACGGATAATTCACACGTGCCAACCTAGAATGACCCAGGAGAACGCGTCATGAAGAGACTCTTTCGCGCAGTGATGATGCTCATCTTACTGCTGATCATTGTGCTCGTTGCGGCGGTGTTTTTCATCGATAGACTCGCCAAGGCCGGCATTGAAGAGGGCACCGGCTATGCCTTGGGCGTCAATGTTGACGCTGAAGGCGTCAGGCTGGACCTTCTGGACGGGCAGCTAACGATGGACCGGTTGGACCTGGCCAATCCCGAAGGCTTCGCCAGCCCTCATCTGATGCAGATTGGCAAGTTCGACCTCACTGTCCGCCTGGCGACGATGCTCAGCGACACCATTGTCGTCGATCGTTTTGAGGTGGACGGGCTGGACCTCAACGTCGAGCAGGGCCTGCCCCAGAATAACGTCGTCGAGGTAATTGACCACGTGCGGAAGCTGATCGCCTCAGGGGCCAAACCCAAGCGCGAGGGTAAGAAAGTAAAGGTCAATCGGATTACGATCCGCAACATCGTCGCGAACTTCCACTATCCCGGCAGCAGCCTGCTGGGGGGATCGCCAACCGTCAGGCTGCCTGTTATCGAACTGACCGACGTCACCTCAGACGATCCCGCCGGCGTAGCCATCCACGAACTGGCGGCTCGAGTGTTCCCGGCGGTGGTCAAAGCTGTGATCGAACGCGGCGGGGCCTCTGTCGGAGGTTTCGACTTGAAGGATCTGGGGTCAACACTCGGGGACCTCGACGACCTGCTCGGCGGCATGAATATCAAAGTCGGCCAATAGCCCAGCAGGCAAAGACCAAACTAACTGCAACAGCCGATCCGCTGCCGACAAGATCGGGCGGAATCGGGGAGACGAGAAAATGTCGGACGGGCCTATGGTGAACAAGCGCAAGCGGCTGGGCCTCAAGTGGCGAATTCCTATCGTTGTGCTGCTGATCCTTGTTGCCCTAGTCGCCGCCGGGCCACTGCTCCTGTCCACCCGGCCGGGCAATCAGTTGCTCCTTGGCATCGTAAACGACCGGCTGGACGGGAAGATTCAGGCCGACCGAATCAGCCTCTCTTGGTTCGGGCCCATCCGCGTCCGCGACCTCCGCGTGATAGACCCCCAAGGACGCCAGGCAGCCTCCGCCGAACAAATAGTCTACCCGTTCGGTCTGTGGCGTGTCCTTACCGACCCACAACGCTTCGAGAAACTTCACGTCGAACAGCTCGACCTGAAGCTTTACTTCGGCGCCGACGGTATACCTTCTTTGGCCCGTGTGCTAGCCAGGTCGTCGGGGCCGTCACAGGAGACACTGTCCATACGCCCCGGGGGTGATGTCGCCGTCACCCAAGGCGCCGTCGCGCTTATCCGGCCGGATGGCAGGACCTATGCCCTCGCGCGCGTCGATTTGGACCTTCAGGTGTCAACCCTCAGCCGCTTGAGCGGAACGATAAACATCGAATCTGCCGACGGCGGTGAGGCGACTGCGGAGTTCTCGGCGACGGATCTGTTCGTCGACGGGCGCATGGACCTCGCCGGCGCCGATATCTCGGTGCGAGCCGCCACTGAAAAGCCCTTCGCCTTAGGCCCGCCGCTTCGCTTCACAGGTCTGTCGGAAACCATAGACGCCGACGTCAGCCTGGACGGCCGAGCCCAGCTCCACATCGGCCGGTGGAGCAGCAGTTTTCAGCTCGTCGCCCTGCAACTGAGGGAACAGCGCCCTGACGGGCAGGTCCGCCCGCCGGTTGATATCGAGCTGGCTGGCTCGGTAGCGCTTCTCAAGAACAGGGCTGACGGCCAGGTCGCCTTCGCCTCCGACGCCGGACGAGTGGATGCGTCGTTCGAGTACGATTTTTCCAACGGGCTCAACGCCCTGACCCTCGAGAACATCCTCGCCGCAATCCAGGGAGGACAGGCGATCCGCTGGCCTCAGTTCGCCCTTGACCTTGACGGCAACATCGACCTGGCCGAACTCAGCCGCTCCGCACCGTCGCTGCTGAAGCTGCTACCCGGCACAAACATTCAGTCCGGCAGGCTGACGGCCGAGAGCGTCCAGCTCCGCGGCGGCACAGAGCCCAGCCTGAAAGGACGAATCGCCTTGAGCGAACTCGTCGCCGAGCGAGAAGGCAAGCAGTACCGGATCAGGCCGATCGAGCTTCTTGCCGATGCCGTCATTACCGCCGAGGACGGACTGAAGGCCGAACAGATTCAGTTCCGCTCCGGCTTCGGCAACCTTGAAATGGCTGGATCGCGTCGCCGCGTCGATTTGACCGCCGATCTGGACCTGGAGGGTCTGCGCCGCGACCTGGGCGAGGTTTTCTCTCTCGGGGAACTCGCCCTGGCGGGAAGTCTGGACCTCCAAGCTACCGCCACACGGGTGGAGGACTATGCAGAACTCACAGCCAAGGGGAACTGCACCGGCCTGCAGTGGAACACGCCGCGTGGGCCCATCGACATCGGCGACCTCGTTTTCCGCCACAACAGCTCGGCGCGCTTCAGCAAGAACCGCATTGACCTTTGGTCTGTCAAGGAGTTCGCAGTTCAGACAGACCTATTCCGCCTCAGCGCAACCGGCGCCGGTGGCTCGCGCCGAATCAGCGAGGGGCAGTTAACCATCGATCAACTGGACCTCTCGCAAGCCGTGCTGCACGCGGAGAAGCTGCTGGACCGGGACCTTCCCAACGTTACCGGCCTGGTTTCAGGGGATCTGTCCCTTTCACGACAGACCGCCACCAACGAAATGTTCTTAAGCTTCGACTTGCATGCCGAGCCGCTGAACCTGCAGAACAAGGGCCAGGGAGTGGTGTTGGACTGGGCGGGAATATCCTCCAACGGCGTGGTCTACCTTGATGAAGACGATCATTTCGCCTCGATCAACGTCGACTTGCTGACCTTCGCCATCGGCCAGGGGATATCGGGCAGCGGGAAAGGTCACTTCAATGATACCGAATCGTTCGGTGTGGAACTTTCCCTGGCGGATGTGAAGCTGGATGACGTCAGGGCGCTTCTTGCTGAGTTCAAGCCGATCGACACCGACGCCAGGCTCGATGGGACTCTCGACATGCACGCCTCGCTGAGCCGCCTTGATGCTGAGAAGGTCATGCGATCCTCAGGCCAGGCGAGCATCAGCGAAACACTCGTCGACTACGAGCCCATTCTGCCGGCACGAACAGAGCTGGATTGGCGCGATGTGGAGTTCGACACGGCCAGTCATGTTATCCGCGCTTCTGTTGTGACGCTGGCGAGCGAGGCTGTCAGGCTTCAGGCCCGCGATTTCGCATTTACGCCCGGCACCACTCACATTGAAGGCGCCGGCGAGCTGACAGCCGACCTGGCTCGTTGCGTTACAGCCGCTCGACCTTTCCTGCCCGAGGGTAAGCTGCCCAATGTCGCCGGGGTACTGTCGGCCGCCGCGTCCTTCGCCCCGACCGAGGGCGGAAACATCGTCTCCGATGGTCAGGCGGATCTCAACGAGCTGAAAGTGGACGATAAGCCGATTCTCGAAACAGCCAGCCGCCTGTCGTGGAACACGTTGACGTTCAACCCCCAGGAGCAGGCCTTCAGCATCGATAGCTTATCGCTCACCAGCGGCGTGCTCACAGCCGGCGCCGAAAAGGTGAGCTTCACCTCGCGCAATCTGCAAATCTCAGGCGTCGGCCGGTTGAATGCCGACCTGGCCGGTTGTCTGGCTGCCGCCAGGCCGTTTCTGCCGGAAGGAAAGCTGCCCAACCTCGCCGGCCGGCTGATTGCCAATGCGTCGTTCACGCCTACCGGGGACGGCAAGGTAATCTCCAACGGTCAGGCAAATCTCAGCGAGCTTCGTGTAGACCATAAGACTGTCCTGGCCAAACCCAGCAACCTGTCATGGCAGGCGCTGGCATTCGACCTCGATGCACAGACGTTCAGCGTCGACAGCCTTTCGCTGACCAGCGACGTGCTCACTGTTGTCGCCAGGCAGGTCGGTATCGCGCCACGCGATCTGCAGATAGCTGGCGACGGGCAGTTACAGGCGGATCTGGCTGGGTGCCTGGCCGTTGCAAGATCGCTTCAAGGCGAGAGCAACTGGCCGGAAATCGCCGGTCATCTCACATGGCGCGGCCAAGCCAGCGGAACGGGCGACCGTGTCGCAATCACAGGCCAAAGCCGTTTGACCGATCTGGTGATAATGCGCACCGACAAAGGACTGACGCTGCCTCGAGTTGCGCTTGACCACGGCCTGACGTTGGATCGCAAGGCCGACACGCTCACCGTCCAGCAGTTCGCCCTCACCAGCGACCTGCTTTCCTGCAGGCTCACGGGTACTGTCCAAGAACTTCGAAGCCGGAGAGTACTGGACCTCACCGGCGAGTACGAAGGCTCCTGGGAGCAAGTGGGGCTGCTTATCGACCAGCTCGCGCCGGATGCCAGGAAATCCGTCGAGCTGACCGGACAAACCGGCGGGCCTATCGAAATCACCGGCCCGGCCAGCGAGGCTGAGGTCCGCCCGGCATTTCGTCAGCTCCAAGCCTCTACGGACCTCGCGTGGGATAAAGCGAGGCTCCTGGGCGTCGACTTCAACCCGGCCAAGCTGAACCTGACACTCAAAGACGGCCGACTGGTGATTCCCGATACGGCCGTGGGAGCGCTGGAAGGTGAGGTGCATGTGGGCGGCGTGGTCGATTTTGAGCCCAGCTCCCCGGTTTATCGTCTTGACGGAACTGTCGCCCTGCTTGACGGTGTGCGCGTCAACGAAGAAATGGGCCGCGAGCTGCTGTCGAGGTTTAACCCTGTATTCTCAAGCCTGGTAGAGCTGGACGGCTTGGTATCCATGGAGACGGTCGACCTGGCGTTGCCCCTGTCTGAGGAAATCAAGACCTCCGGCAGCGGACACGGCAACCTGGACCTGCAGGGGATGACCGCCCGGCCTAGCGGCTTGTTGTTCGCGCTGCTTCAGCTGGGCGGAGATCTCAACCCCAACGAGGACACCCGCATGGAGGTCGGGCGGGTGGACTTCCGCATCAGCAACGGCAGAATACACTACGACAACTTCACGATCACCTTCCCTTCGCTGGCCGATTTTGATGTAAAATTCTACGGCTCGGTCGGCTTCGACGATACACTTGACCTCATTGTCTCCGTCCCGGTGCGGGCGGAATTGCTGAAGCAGCTAAGCGTACAGGGGCCGATTCTTGAATACGCAAGACTGCTCGAAGGCGCACGCCTGGACATACCGATCAAGGGCTCGCGAGAAAATGCGAAGTTGGATTTTTCGCAGGTGGACATCCAGCCGTTGATCCGTCAGGCCTTGCAGCAGATTCTGCAGAAAGAGACGCTTAAACGGATCGAGGACATCTTTAAGTGAACCTGTTCAGACGAGATTTCATGTTTCGGCATTTGACAAATCAGAAAGGGCCAACAATGTTGCGACATGCGTCAATCCGATTGTGTGTTCTGCTGGTGATATTCCTCACCTTGATCTCCGCCGCCGGTTGCCAGACGGATCCAACGGGTAAGCGTGTGCTCGTTCTGATCTCTCGCGACCAGGAGATATCCCTGGGCGAAGAGGCTGCACCTGAGTTTGAGAAGGAGTTCGGCGGACGCGTGCCCAACGAGCAGCTTCAGTCCTACGTAAGCATGATCGGCGGCAAGGTCGCCGCTGTGTCCGATCGCGATATGCCCTATGAGTACACGCTCGTCGCTTCAGACGTCCCCAACGCTTTCGCCCTGCCCGGCGGGAAGATATTCATCACCGCGGGGCTGATGCGGCTGATGAACAACGAACGGGAACTGGCTGCCGTGCTGGGCCACGAAACAGGCCACGTCGCCGCTTTCCACAGCGTCCAGGGAATGCAGCGACAAATGGGCGCACAGGTGTTGATTGATCTTGCAGGCCGGGCCGCCGGCAAAGGCGAAGGCGCCGCGGAAGCTGCCGCCCAAGTCGTCACCACCATGGCGAATCTCAAGTACAGCCGCGATGATGAATACGGGGCCGACGTGCTTGGCGTGAAGTACATGACACGCGCCGGCTACAACCCCTGGGGAATGGTTGAGCTGTTGACTATTCTGCTGAACCTGCAGGAAGATGAGCCTGGCAAAATCGGAGAGATGTTGCAGACACACCCTGTCAGCAGCAAGCGAATTGCCAACACCGAGGAAATCATCGGCAACAACGACGAGTACCGTAGCTTCAGCCCAAACGCGAGCGATCCGCATGTCGACCGCTTCGCCGAAATGCACCGGCTGCTCATCGAAACGATGGGAGTGGGAGACTGAACCTCCGGCAGGCTACTGCCGGCTGGCCCCCAGCCGTTTGATAACTCGCTCCACCCGCTGGGCGCCCTCCAGGGCCAACTCGTCTCTGCCCGCCGCTGCTTCCGCCGCCGCGCCGTAATACTCCATCGCCGTTTGCAATTGTCCACTTGCCTCCGCAGCCACAGCCACATCGAACAGCAGCGCCGCGTCATCTTCGCGCCGCCGGGCTTCAGCCAGGAAACACGCCAGAGCCTCGGCGTAATCCCCCTGCTCGACAGCCACCATGCCCGCCTTGGCGTCGCGGCCGCCAACCGGCCGAAGCGCAACGTCTACGCGCACCTCCAACGGACGAATCATCTCAAAAAACTCGTCTACGCATTCGCCCAGTAACTCCCGGATTACCTCATCGGCAGCCGGAACGCCGGACGGATCATCAGGCCTGTCCAACCCTAGATCGCCCCAGACGGCCGGATCGTTGCGGGAGTCGTAGGACCGGCGGACCTCTATGCCCGCCAAAGGCACAGGTTGCTCACCGCTGCCAGGCACTGCAAACACTCCCTTCACATCCACCATACGGACCAGGCTGGGAACAGTCTCCGTCTGTATCTGCTTGGAGACCAAGTCCCATCGCCGAATCGGCCTGTCCGACTCTTTGTCTGCGATTTGAACGTCAAACGTGCCCTGAACTTCCGGCCCGGGCGGGCCGGACGGGTTCCCTGCTTCCGCCAGGCGCTGCCGCAATCTCTCAGCCATGAAGGCGGACATCTCGTCTTCGTCCGGGCCGCCATGGACCGCCAGCGCCCCCACCTGAAGTTGTGTTACCTCAACCTCCAGCGGCACAGCCGCCGGCAGAATGTGCACAATTGTGACAACGGGAGCCTGGCAACCCACCAAAACCGCCAATCCAATTAGGCAAACGGCAGTCCGCTGAATGATGTCTCGCATAGCGCCACCCATATGAAATAAAAGCCCTTTGTTCTAACTACATACATGCTAGGCCGGGTGCAGCCGCGCGGCAACGTCAAAAAAAAACTGTTCACCTCTACGCGTTGATTGCCGCTAAACACAAGCCTATACTGACGAGGACCTAAAAGGGAGCCCTATCATGAAACGATTGCTCGTTTGCCTTCTGCTGGCTTGCCTGTCTTATACCGGCGGTTGTGGCGTACAAAGCTGGTTGCTGGGGACAGAGTCCGAGTATTTGTTTATCGCCATGGATACCGTCTCGCTTCCAAATGAGGAAGTCCAGTTGCGGGCGCGCCTCCAGGGCGGCGATATGCTTCGCGAGATGCCGGGCCAGGTCGTGCGATTTTACCGCGACGGGGAGCTTTTCAAGGCCGTCGAAACAGATGACGAGGGCGTGGCGCAAGTATCCTTTGTGCCGGAGAGCGCCGGCGACTACCGTTTTCGAGCTGAAGTCGCCGAGGCAGGCCTGCCGGACACGCCCCCCGCCCCCAGGGAACTGCTTGTGGCCTGTCGTGACTCAAACTCCCCCATGATCGCCGTCGACATGGACAAGACCATCGTTGCTTCCGGCTTCCAGACCGTCCTGCTGGGCGACCCCGAGCCGATGCCGAACTCCAGCAACGTGCTCAAGAAACTGGCGAAGACAAATACCATCATCTACCTCACCCACCGCCCCGACTATCTCAGCATCAAGAGCAAGGATTGGCTGCAGCGACACGACTATCCGCCGGGCCCCGTGCTGCTGTCGACCGCCGGGGAATTTTTCAAGGGAAGCGGCGGGTACAAGGGCGAGGTGCTCCGAAACCTGCGGACCAAGTTCGCCCGGCTGGAAGTAGGCATAGGCGACAAGATCTCCGACGCCCAGGCCTATCACGATAACGGCCTAAAGAGCTTCCTGATCGTCCAGATGCCCGATTCAAACAAGCCCAAGACCTACGAAGAGCTCGCCGAAGATATCTCCGTGCTGGACAACGCCGTACAGGTTGTCACCTCGTGGGATGAGATTTCCCAGGCGCTGTTTGAGGGGGCTCAATTCCCCCGGGAAAGAACAGAAAAGGCCCTGCGCGATACGGCCAGTCGGCTCCGCAGCGAACAGAATGACGATGATGACGATGATGACGACGATGACGACGATGACGATGAAGAAGATGATGACTAGGCTCTGACCCCCCCGCGGCGACGGCCCATACCTAGAGGCGGAACATGAAACTCACGATGTCCTGTGTCGGGCTGGCTGGTCTTGCTTTCCTATCCGGCTGTATTCCCAGTGAGTCTCTCCAAAGCGGACAGCTGGATGCCGCCTGGTCACTCAGCCAAAACATCGGCAGCATCGCCGCATATGAGCAGCCCTCCATCGCCGGAAGGCGTCTGCCCGCCAGATGGATCATTCACCAGCGAAAGAGCGTCATCCTGTCGACCGTAAGCATTGTCCGGGCGATGGACCGGCTGCAAGACGGCCAGCCTGAGGAAATCGCCTTCGCCGTCAGCCCCACCCATACGCAGGCTCTCGTGGACCTGCTCGACAAGGCCAGTGGGGTACTCAAGGGCCTCTCCTCCCTTACCGAGTCCCAACACGGCGAAGGCACCGAAAAGTGGGCCATAACCATGGCCGACACCCTCACTCAAATCGAGGAGATCGCCCGTATGGCCAGCCTCGAGGGACCAGAAACGCCTGACGGACCCGCCGACGAACCAGCCGGAATGGCTGCTGAACCGTTGCTGAAAATGATCGTTTCCTACCTTGATGAGAGTTCCGAAGGCCGATTGCTGAGCGATCTCGCCCCCGAAGACATCACCCGCCTGAGAATGGTCCTTACTCAACTGGCGCTGAAGGTCGGCTTCGACCTCGCCGGAAAGCAACTGCCTCAGGACCTCGTTGCCCGCGCCGCCGGCGTAATGCGCCAAGCGGAGAGAATGGACACGCTTAACGCCTCCCTGACCGACTTCCTCTCCCAGGCCGCCCAAGACGCCCCGCCCGCAGCCGAAGAAGGGCGGGCAACAAAAGCCGTTTATCTTATCTCCACCTGGGGGCCAAAGGGAATTCGATTCCTACAGGCCCTGATACGGCAGTGGGACAAGATCGACAGCGTCGAAATCGCCTTCCGGCAGTTCGAGGATCAGCCCGTGCTCACCGCTGTGATCAACGTCCTGCCCGATAAGCAGGTCCGTGTTGCCCAACAGGTTATCTTTCAGCCGACCTTCGTCTTCCGCGGGCAAAGCCAAGTCGTCGTCATCCCGGAATTGCCTGAAACCAACGAGACCGTGGCGATTTTCGAACCTATCGGCGACGGCGCAGTGGAGATGCGGTTTGAAGGGATTGTGTACGGCCTGGCGAAGCTGTTGGCCTTTCCCCTGACCGACGGCGCCGTCCGGGAGGTGCGTGTCTTCACGCACACACCTACCCGTGGTGACAGTATCGTGAACGTAGTGGTGCTAATGGAGGCTACCGGCGATAAGGCCGACCCCCGACGCGTGCTGGTCTTTCAGGACGTCCGCCGGCAACGGTTGGTGCGCAGCGCATTCTCCGTCGAACCCATCACCCTCAGGAAAGAGCAGGTCTTCAGCTACCTGAATCCACAACGCCGCTGGACCTATCGCCGAATTAAGAGCCCCGCTGAAGATTAGACCATCCTCCTGCCCAGAGCCTTCCCATTCGCTCGTCAATGCCCGCCCGCAACGCACTGTCAGCTGCCTAGAGGCTGTGGATGGGGTTTTTCAGGGGGACAACTGTCATTCACGGCGTACAGTACGGCTTAGAACGGAGTTGACAAGTGGCCGATTGCATTTGCCTTTCTGGAAGGACGACTGATATAATGATTTACGAGAATGTGAGGTGTTCAAATTCGCGCTCACCAGACAATCTTCGCGGCTGTCTGCATGCTGAGCATTTTCGCAGCAGCGTCCTTGCCTGTGACAGCTGGTGAACGCTTCATGTCTCAGCCTGGAACAGACCATAATGGTGCCCCTCAGTTTCTGGCTAGCGATTCAGGTACGACCTCGGCTCTATATGCACCGCTTCGGAATCCACAGCATGATCTTCGCGAACTGCGTCTGGCGTCAGCCTTGCCGGGCGTCGTCGGCCTAAAGGGCAGCTTTAACCTGAAGCTCTGCGGGCAAGCTCCAATAGCCAGAAGGTTCACTAATCCCACACCCATTATCGCATCGCTCTTATCTCTCCACTGCCTTCTGCTCGTGTAATCACGACGAGCGATTGGCCTTCAGGGTTTGCTGTTGTTCTTGTTATGGGCGTGTCCATCACGCCAGCAACATTACCTGATTCTAACCGCCATCTATTACACCTGTTCCCAACGCCCTGGTGATCTGCCAGCAAGTGCGATAAGGAAATAGCATCATGAAACACTCAACACCATCGACTATCGATGTCACGGCCGTACTCAATCGTGTGCGTGAGATGCTCGATAACGAGCAAGTCGAAAATGCCTTCAAGGTTCTTGCAAATTGTGGACATAGCTCCCCGGCCATTGAGAACGCCAGAGGAGTATGCCTCCTGCGTCTGGGCCGACTTGACGCAGCTATGAAGGTCTTCCGTGACTTGGTCTTCCCCGGCGGAGCGTTCTCAATCCCCCACGAGACGCCGACCATCTTTCGCGCCAATTACGTCACCACTTTCCTTCTCTTGGGCAACTTGGTTGTCGGCATGCAACTCCTTCGAGAGATTCCCGAGAAGCGGCATCCACTGGTCCAGCAGCTCAAGACCGCGGTGCGCCGCTGGAAGCAATCACTCCCGTGGTGGCGGCGAATGCTGCTGCCAATCGGGTTCTATCCGATCAAACCACTCCCCCTGGACTTTGCCCCGGGAGCGATGTGGTTTCCTGAGAGCATGCAGGGCCCGCGGCCCGTGGAGCGTGCAGCATGAGAGACAAACCGAAAACCATCTGGCGGGGTCTTCGTTACAGATTTCGAACCCGTTTGATTTCCGGAATGCTGGTCCTGGTCCCCATAGGTGTCACGCTGCTGCTGATGCGGTGGGTTCTGCAGTGGATGGCGGGATTCCTCCAGCCATTTGTGGAAAAGCTGGCATTTCGTCTGGCCACGGCTCTCGACATGACCCATATTCCTCTGCAAGCGATAAAGTTTCCCCTGATGATCGTATCAATTATTGGCTTCCTGCTGGTCGTCTATCTTACAGGATCTTTGGCGCAGGCTGTGGTCGGCAGGCGGCTCATCCACGCTGGGGAGACCGTCCTCATGCGGGTGCCGCTGGCCAGGACGATCTACTCGGCCGCCAAGCAAGTAATGGAAGCCATAGCGATGCCAACTCGCTCAGCCTTACGGACCGTGGTGCTCGTCGAGTTCCCGCGACGAGGCACGTGGTCCGTTGGGTTCCTCACGGGGCGGCTGATCGAAGCGCAAGACCAGGGCATGTTGAAGGTCTTCATTCCCACTACACCGAACCCGACGACGGGATTCTTGGTGATCGTCCCGCAGAAAGATGTGACGATGACTAACATGACGGTGGAAGAAGCCTTCAAGATGATCATCTCCGGCGGCATCGTATCGCCGGCAGCCTTGGAGGGACAGTTTTGCGCCGAAAGGCGTTCGGACAACCTCCAGACATGACGAGTTCCTTGCTCTTAGTGGCTGCCCTTGCGCTTCTCACGCTGGGAGCGGAACTGCTGGTTCGAGGAGCAGCGGCGCTGACAAGAGCTCTCGGCTTTCCATCGCTGATCATCGGCCTGACCGTCGTTGCTTTCGGAACCAGCGCCCCCGAGTTCGCGGTCAGCGTAAGTGCAGGACTGGCTGGTTAGCCCGATATTGCTGTGGGCAACGTGGTCGGCAGCAACACATTCAACGTGCTGTTCATTCTGGGCATTTCCGCTCTTATCGTGCCGATGAGCATATCATCGCAACTTGTCCGCCTGGATGTGCCGGTCATGATCGGCGTATCCGTCTTGGCATGGATACTCGCTGCCAATGGCGTGATCAGCCGATGGCACCGCATTTCGGCGCTTTCGAGGTCCACACCTACGGCGGAGCCTTTGACTGGCGCACCGAGCACGCATTCGACTGGTGCTACCCGATGTGGGAGGGGGTGGAGAAGTTCGCCGCTTGGGCGGCGTTCGCCCATCAGCGCGGCGAGGAACCTCAACGGTTCGCATACACTGGCTGTCGTGAACGACGGAGACATGGCTGCCGATCTGCACGTACGCTCCGGCGGTGCCGATTGGGGTGAGTTTATACTCCATCGCTACCGGATCGAGACCGCCCACTGCGACGGCGCCGACGTGCGTGTGGACACGCAGCGCGAATTTGGTAGTGACTTCCAGGACACGCTCCCGCCGATGAGCCTGACGGTCTACTCGACGGAGCATCGGGGGCACAATGGAGCATCTCCCCATTGTCGATCGACCTGATGGGCGAAAAGTGTTCGCAGAACCGGCCTGGCTGCGCACGAGAGCCTCAACGCTCGTGCTTCGTTCGAGCGATGATATGATCCTGGAGGTCTTTGGGGACGAGTTTGAACATTTGTGAGTAGCCGGCCACCCGGACGGCGATGTTGCCGTACTTCTCGGGATCTTCTTGTGCCTTCCTCAATCGCTCCACCGTGGTCACGTTCCACTGCAACTGACCGATCCCCATCGCTATCGCGGTTTGCGTGAGATGGGTCAGGCGCTGCACTCCCTCCGTTCCGGACAAGAGATCGGGGTTGATATCTATGATGGCGGCGGTCGCACCGGCTGCCCGGTTGTGAGGAACTCGGGCGAGGGAGTTGAGCACGGCCGTGACACCTTCGACATCTCTTCCCTGGTACGGGGATAACGAATAGGCAAGCGGCTCATCCTGCCGTCGGCCGTCGGGCGTCGCGCCGACGTCGCGGCCGAAGGGGACGTTCATCATGAACCAGAACAGGTGCACGAAGTATCGGCCGTTGTGCGCGCAGCGATGCTCTTCCATCAAGGCCAGGGCGCCGGTGCGGTCAAGTCGACCGGCCTTCATGTCCGCGGCATAGTACGAAAAGAGAATCTGGTCCAGCCGTCCCAGCGAGTTGGCGTTGATGCCATCCTCACCGCAGGAAAGGATGTGCAGGAGCAAGAGGGATTGGACGGCCTCGGCCAGCGTACGGGCTCCGGCAGCAGGTACGCGCTTGCAGGCTTCGGCGATACGCTCTAGTCGCTGCCGGTCCTCCGGCGAATCTGCCAGCTCGGCCAGACGGGCGGCCTCCTGGGCATAACGCCCGCCGAGAAGAATACCCGCATCACATATCGTCAGTGACGCGAGCCAGAAACTGTGTTTGTCGGCATAGTCCGGGCCGTCCGTATCGGCCCGTGACATTTCGGTTTCGATTTCCCGCCGGAGTGCGTTGAACCCGACCCGAATGAGTTTTTCGTAATCGCGAATGGAGTGATTCTCGACCCAGCCAGCGCCAATGAAGACCCGGTCCGGCCCGACATCACCCCAAGGGCCTTGTCCGATGCTATCCTCCGGAAATGCATCATCGCGCGGCGCTTCGGGTCTGGCTTCCCACCGGTTAATTGCCTTGGCGACACTGGGGAACTCCTCTTCCCTCACGCTAAGTTCCCGCATCAGGCGAACATCTTCAGGATCGGCCGGATCGGGCAGTTGCAGCGCGAGCCCCTCAGTCGGCAGGTGATTGCCCGCGAGAGTCCACCCAGGGCCTATTTCGATAGAGGCGAGCTTAACCAGCTCATAGAGATAGGAGGCCCGGGCCTGAACCGGCGAGCTGCTGGCTGCGGATGCGCGCCACAGCGCAACGGTGCGGGAGAAGGGGTTGACGTTCCGCGGGAACGCGCCCTTGCGGTCCATGGCGCCATTCTTCAGTTGTGCGTTAATGATCATAGGCCTGCACCGGCGTCCGGGACATTGAGTATACCGGCAAGCTGCCTCCTGATTTCAAAAGCTCCGTGCATGCTATCTTACCAGAAATCCGGGCCGTGACGGTTCAGCACTTGACGGCGTCCAGATTGGCGCTAGACTGCACGCACGTCGATTTGGCGGCCGGCGACTGACTGCTCTTTGTCGCGGACGCCAAGGCTAGAAGTAAGCTTTTTATGAAAGGAACGCAGCCGTGAAGCTCAAGTGTTGGAAAGAATATACAACCGAGGTCGACCGGACCAGACCAAGGCGAATCAAGTGGTGGAACGACGCACGCTATGGCATGTTCGTTCACTGGGGAACGTATTCGCTTCTGGGGCGTAATGAATGGGTCCAGGGATTCGAGGCGATCCCTGCCGACGAATACGAAAAGCTGGCCGATGCGTTCAACCCACGTCGCAATGCGCCGCGGGCCTGGGCCCGGCTGGCGCGAGATGCCGGCATGCGGTACATGGTGCTGACGACCAAGCATCATGAGGGCTTCTGCCTGTGGAACACGCAGCAGACCGACTACAACGCCGTCAGGAGAGGCCCGGGCAGAGATCTTGTCGCCGAGTATGTCGACGCCTGCCGTGAGTTCGGGCTCAAGGTGGGTTTCTACTACTCGCTGATGGATTGGCACCATCCTGACGGCGCCCGGTCCGCTTACGATCCCCAGGCCCGCAGGCGGTTCCTGGACTTCACGCACGGATGTGTGCGCGAGCTCATGAGCAACTACGGGAGGATTGATATCCTCTGGTACGACATTCCCCGACCGTTCGTTCATCCCGAAGGATGGGAATCGCTGGCCCTCAACCAAATGGCCAGACACTTACAGCCGCACATCCTCATCAACGACCGGTCGCAGCTGGCGGAAGACTTCTCGACACCCGAGGGCCGGGTGGCACCGGAAGGCGAAGGCCGTGGATGGGAAGCCTGCATGACGTTCAATCACACCTCCTGGGGCTACATGCCCTCTGCCGCACCCGAGACGCACACTGCCCGGGACATTCTGATTATGCTCAACACCGCCTGCGCGGGACAGGGCAATCTGCTGCTGAACATCGGGCCGGACCCGCAGGGCAATGTGCCGCCCGAAGCGGTCGCGCCCTTGAAGACCGTCGGTAAATGGCTCGCCCGCAACGGTGAGGCGGTCTACGGCCCGCGCGACCGCGCGCAGTGGACTGCTTCAGGCTGTGGCGACTTCTCAGCCAGGGGCAAGAAGGTCTATTTCTGGTGCCGCTACTGGGCGGGGACCGAGATCGGGCTGGGCGGCTTCATGACCAAGTTGAAGTCGGCGAGGTTCCTCGACACCGGCAGGCCTGTCCGCTTCGAGCAGAAGGGGCCGCGTATCGTCTTGAAGAACCTGCCCCCCCGCTGCCCGGACAAACTCGCTGGTGTTGCAGTCATCGAGCTGGAGTTTTCATCGAAACCAAGGCACCTGTGGTGCGCTAGTCTGGATGTGTTCAGGACCAAGTCTCAGCCGGGCAACTGGTAATGCCCACGCGCGCAGGATCGGCGAAAGAGAGTAATTATTCTCGGCGAGTTCGGGAAGGTTTCGAGTGATTCAAGGCCACCTCTGGAAGCATCCGGACGGAACTCGTAGCCAGACACCCTCGGCCGGGTCTTAAAACTCTGTGGGATCAAATAAGCTCTCTTTCGAAAGCTCCGCAATGCGGTAGAATCAGGGCGATCTTGGAGGCCCAACATCGCAATGACAATGGACGCGACAATCCTAGCTGAGCTTGGTGAGTGGGCGGCGATGGGCTTCTATGAGGCCGTCGATCAGCCATGGCCGGCATCGTATGGTCGGGCATATCGGCGGCTTTATGAGAATATGGAAATCCGCGTGCCTGAGGGGCGAATGCTGATTCCGGCCGAGCCGCTGCCGCGGGCGAAAAACTGGCGGTCGCACAACGTTTGGACGGCTACCGCCCTGATCCTCGACCACGAGCACAACTGCGGGCTGCGGGTTAATGAGATCGTGGCTGAGGAGAAAAAGCAGGAGTTTTCTCAGCACGCTGCCTTTATCGACAAGCTGGTAGCCGATCTGCGGAGCCGGCTGGTCTACTTCGGCGGCTACACCCACAGCAATCCGGACATGCGGCGCGTGGTGGGCGAAGGTTTCAAGTCGATCTACACCGAACTGACCAAAGAGATTGCCAAGGTCAGGGCCGAAGGCGATGCCCCCGAGGACGGTGCACTGCAGCTGCTGCTAGCGGTGGAGGACTTCGCAGTCGGCGTGCGGGCGTTCTATGATCGCACGCGTGAGGCTGTTGCTGTGGCCGCGGCGGAAGCAACCGGGCAGAGGAGAGCGGAGTTGGCAGAGATTTCCGAAGCTCTCGGCCAGTGCTTCATGCAGCCGGCCAAGACGTTCTATCAGGGACTGCTGGCGGTCAACTTTGCCTGGATGATCGACGGCTGTGACAGCATTGGTCGGCTGGACCAGGTACTGGGGGCGCTGTACGAAGCGGACCTGGCCGCCGGGCGCCTTGAACCGGCTCGCGCCGAACGCCTGCTCGATGAAGTGTTCGAGAACTTCGAAATTTTCAACGGCTGGAATCTGCAGATCGGCGGCTGGACGCCCCAAGACACAGACGGCACGAACGCCTTGACATTGGCGCTTATCGCCGCCTGCAGGCGGAACCACTTCCGCCGGCCGAACGTGGCGTTTCGGATCACCTCAGCGACGCCGGACTCAGCCGTGGTCGAAGCCCTGCAAGCCCTCCGCGAAGGATCAGGCCGACCCGCCCTCTATAACGACGACCTCTACGTGAAGACGCTTCGGGAGATGGACCTCGGCCTCAGCCATGCCGACGCCTGCGAGATCGGCTTCGGCGGATGTACGGAGACGATGATCTCCGGCCTGTCCAACGTCGGCAGCCTGGAGGGCGAGATCAATCTCGCCAAGGCGCTGGAGCTTGCCCTGAACGACGGACTTGACCCGCATACAGGCAAGCAAGCCGGCCCACACACCGGGCGGTTCGAGGAGATGGCCTCTTTCGAGGAGTTTTTAACAGCCGTCAAGCGGCAGATCCAGTTCCGCACAGCGGAGTTTTACGTATGGGACCGCGAGCAACTCCGCAATCGGTTTGATCACGGCGATCCTAAGATGGCCCGGACGCTGTTCACACGCGACTGCATCGCCCGCCGAAGGTCCTTCGAGGCCGGCGGCGCCCGATACAACTGGTGCGTGGTGAGCTATCAAGGCATCGCCAACCTGATCGATTCGCTGGCCGCGATTCGCCAGTGTGTTTACGAAGACGGCACTATCACCCAAGGTGACCTGCTGGCGGCACTGGCCGCTGACTTCTCCGGCTGCGAGAACATTCGACAGGCGCTACTGGCTGCGCCGAAGTTCGGCAACGACGACGACCGAGTAGACCTCCTCGGCCGCGAGATTATGGACTACACATGGAGCGAGCTCTACTCCTATCAGCCGCCGCGCGGCGGGCGGTACCTGCCCTCTTGCATTCTCTTCATCACCTACAGTTGGGCGGGCATGCCTGTCGGCGCTACGCCCGACGGCCGCCACGCCGGCGAACCGCTGGCCGATTCGGTCGGAGCCTTCCGGGGCAACGACGTTCATGGCCCCACGGCGCTGCTAAGCAGCGTGGCAAAGCTCCCGCTTAGTCTGGCTGTCGGCACGCCGGTGCTGAACATCCGCCTGCAACGAGCCATCATGGACCGCGACGAGGACACGCAGAAGATCGCTTCGTTGATTCGGGCTTACTTCGCCAAGGGCGGGATGCAGATTCAAGTCTCCGTACTTAACAAGGCCGAGCTACTAGCTGCCAAGGCCGAACCGGAAAAGTACGCCGACCTGCTGGTCCGAATCGGCGGCTACAGCGAATACTTCTGTAACCTAACCCCCGAGCTACAGGACACAGTTATCGCCCGGACCGACCACGGTCTCTAGCGAGGCCTGCTGGACAACTGGAGCTGCTGGCCGAAGGCTCAATTCTTTGGGAGATATCATGATCGAAAAGTATGTAGTCTGCAGGAACGACGACATCTACGAAGCATTTCCCGACGTTGTCCTGACACCTTCCGGGAAACTGGTGTGTGTTTTCGCTGAATGCACGCATCACAGCGACCGTTCCTACACCAGGATCATGCTGACCGATTCCACGGATCGTGGGCGGACGTGGTCCCAAAAGAGGCCGTTAACTGAACCGACACATGACCTGCCGTTCTGGAATTGCCCGCGCATCACAAGAATCAGGGACGGCAGGCTGGTGGTCTCGGTGGACAGACTATTCACGCACGATCACCACGGCGAGGAGCACAATTGCAGAAACGTCCTCTTCTTCAGTGAAGACGAGGGCGCGACCTGGTCGGATGAGGTCGAAGTTCCGGCGCTCGGAATCGTTCCGGACAGGCTGCTCGAACTCGACAGCGGTCGCTGGATCTACTCATGTCATTTCGACGACAAGGATTACGGCTATCTGGTGCAGAGGCTGTGGTACTCCGACGACCAGGGCAAATCGTGGACCGGCCCGGTGATTGTCGGCAAGCAGAAGGAACTGTTCCTCTGCGAGGTTTCGATACTGCCCGTGGAGGACAAGCTGGTCGCATTCATGCGGGAAAACTCGGCACAGGGGCTGGACTGCATGAAGGCCATTTCATCCGACGACGGCGAGACGTGGGGAGAGATTTCTCGTTTTCCGTTACCGGGGTGCCACAGGCCAGTTGCCGGGTTTCTCAGCGATGGGCGAATACTCATCACCCACCGTTACATGCAGGGCGGCAAGGGCTGGGTCGGATGGTGGACTCAGAACTTCTTCGCTGCGCTGACGGACAAGGAATCGGCTCTGGCCACCAGTCGCAACGATGCGCACACCCGAATCCTCCCGGTCGACTTCGATCGGTCGCTCGAAAGCGATACCGGCTATTCCGGCTGGGTCCAGTTCGACGACGGCGAGATATACATCGTGAACTACATCATGGATGATGCTCCAAAGGCCTACATAAGAGGGTACTCGCTGCGGCTTTCCGATTTCGTCCTGGGATGAAAAGAAGGGGGTACCTGAACGAACAACTCTTCACTCCGCGCACAGTACCCACGACTTCCGGGTTATGAGGCTTGAGTTTTCCCGCAGTCTCGGAAAATTTAGCCGTCTCTCCAAAGGGCCGTAACCTCTGACGGCCAAACGGCGAGATTTCGGCGAGAAAGCCAAGGCAAATACTAAGATTCATTGCATGTTGTGCACCCCATTGCAGCAAAAGCGCGTAATTACGTGCGCAGAGGTACCCAGAAAAAGTATTTACTCTCGCTGATTCTTGGCCTCGGACCGGCTCAGATCCGCCATCCAAGACGTTCAGAAGGAACTTGTCGCCCCATGGGGACGGCAGGTCACTTTGTGAGCCTTAGATCACGTGGCCGCCTTTACTCTTGTGTGGGGGCATTTTGAACTTGCCGGGCCAGATGAAGTTGCAGGTGGTGGACTGGCCCGGTTTGACAGTAATGTTGCGCTCGGTCAGGCCGCAGCGGATAGCGTACTTGCCGGGACGGATGTTAGGAAAGGTGAAGCAGCCGTTGGCGTCGGTGTTGACGTCGGCGATCCAGGGGCGCTTCTGGAGCCGGCCGCCAGTCTTGCGGGATGAGAGGATCACGATCTGTCGGTCGATGGGCGTGCTCCCATCCATCACGTGTCCGGTTATGGCGACCCCCTTGGCCATGCAGACGTTTCTTTCGAATCGCCCACCTTCTTCAGGAAGCTCCAACTGCTGGAGATAGAATGGAGCCCAGCAGTCAGCCCGAACACGGAACTGATAAATGCCGTCCGAAAGGCCCTTGAAAGTATAGCGGCCTTGGGCGTTGGCTCGGACTGCCTTCCCGTCATAGTACAGCAAGTTATCAATGTAGACCTCGGCATTTGTGATGGGCTTGCCGGACGTGGTCAAAACTGTCCCGGTCAGCGTTACGCCGCGATGGAGGAGGAAGTCTCCCACGTCGCATTTGGCGCGACTGATCTTCACCGGCCGATAGATGGATGCATAGCCTTCGCAGGTGGCGCCGAGGTAGTAGTCGCCCGCCCAGACGTCCGGAATCTCGAACTTGCCCGAGGGGTCGGCCGATTGCGCCCGGAACCCTCGACCCCATGCCGGGTTCGCGGTCACCACAAAGCGCTTGTTGGCCGCGATGGGCTTACCGGTTCGAGCGTCGATCAGGCGTCCGGTAACGGTCAGTTTCTCTGGCAGGCGGATGTCGGCGGCCAGATTGGGCGGATCAAACCAGGCCAGGTCATCCATGTGGGAAAAACCTTCTATGCTCACGCCGGTGTGAGGGGCAAATCCGTCCAGTCTGTATCGGCCTTGCTTGTCGGTCTTGGTAGACTTTTGGGTCCGGGACACGTACTGGTCGGCCTTGAGCTCATAGCTGACGGTCGGCGTGCCGTCGGCGCTCAAGACCGTCCCGGCCAGGACGCCTGCGTCCTTGTCGAGCACAATATCGACGTCCGATCGGGATCGGGTCATGATATTGACGTCCATCCTGGCCCCAGGCGGCTGCGATTTGTGCGTAACGAACACGTTGTAGATCATGGGCGGCAGGCCGTGGGCGGCGTAGCGACCTTCGGAGTCCGTCCGCAGGTTCCATTTGGCCGGCGGCCGCGCGCAGCCGGGGTCGCCCTCGTAGGGTCGCTCCGCCATTATCAGAACGTTGGCCCTGGCGACCGGCTTACCCTTGGCGTCCCAGACCGTGCCGGACAGGCTCCTGCCCCTGCGGAGCACTATGTCGCCCAGATGGGCCACGCCCTTGCGGTCGCGCGGGAGGTCACCGAGGCGCTGGATGAAGCGGCGCTGATAGTCCGGATGGAAGAAGCCTGCGGTCTGTCGCTGCTCAGTTGGCAGGCCTTTGGGCATGCCGTCGGCAAGAAACTCGCCGTTGGCATCGGTATTGGGCCATTCGCCACCGACCAGCGATGGATTGAAGCACCCATGACTGCTGGTCTGGTAGACGATGACCTCGACGTCCTTAAGCGGGCGGCCATTTTCGTCGACCACGCGGCCGTCCACCGCGAAGGCCGGGGCCAGCTTACCGTCCATCTTCAATCGCTTGCCGGCAACAGGTGGCTGCGAGAACCACTTGCCCTCCATGCGCGATTCCGGCACAAATGTCGCGGCGTCCCCTGAGACAGATAAGAAGGCATCGTAGGCTGTCTTGTCGATCTTGGTCAGACCGGGCAGTACGATCTTATATCGTCCTGCGGCATCGGTCGTCGCGGTGGCCTGCTCTTTTGCGACAGGCGGCCAGCCCCTGGCCTTATCGAAGATCGTGACCTCGGCCTTGACTTGGGCGCCCATGATAGGCTTGCCGCCACGCTTGGACGTAATGCGGCCGTGGATTGTAGCCTTGCCGTGGAAGAACGCGGTCTTGGATTTAGACTTCCCTTGACGTGCTCGTTGGCCCATGGCGATCTCCTTCACACTCGCTGTTGCGTGCCTGAACTATCACCCAACTTCCCGTAGACGTCCTCAGGAACCGAATGAGCGTCGAAGCCATATTCTACAGACCTCCCCGTTGGGGTTACAAGTTCCACCCGGGCTAGGCTGCCAGACGTTGATAGCTCTTGAGCAGCCCGCCCAGCCGCTGGCGGCAGACGACCGCCCCGTCCCGGCAGGTTGGCGTCTCATCCGGTTTCACCGGCTGACGGTGGTCCAGGCCCTTGTGCGGGCGTTCCAGGTTGTAGTGCTCGACGTACTGGTCGATGGCGTGCCGTACGTGCCTCTTGCCGAAAAGCACCATCCTGTTGAGGCACTCCCGCTTAATCGGTCTGACGAAAGACTCGGCGTAGGCGTTGAGATTGGGCGATTGCTTGGGCATCTTCAAGCGACGCACGCCGACTCCCGACATCGCCGCGATGGCAGCGCGTGAGGCGGCAGTCCTCGACATTATCTCGCGGGAACTTGCCGCGTGCGGGCGGATCGGATTCTGGTGAGCGGCCGGCGGAACGCGCGCCTAGAGGCCGTCAAGCGACTCGGGGTCCACGTTCTGGACGTGCGTCAGGGCGACCTCGCCGACGCCGCGGGTGAGGTTTTCACTCAGGCCGCCCCCGAGGTCCTGATCGATCAGACCGGCGATCCCGATCTCCTGCTGGCGGCCATGGACATCATCGCCCGGCAGGGAACGCTGTTCATCTACGACTTCACGGGGCACGACATCCCGTTCAACTTCGGCCGCATGCAGTTGCGCGAAATCACTGTCAAGACCAGCACGGGATGTCCCGGAACAATGGAAGCCGCCATTGCGATGATCGCCGCCGGTCAAGTGGACCTGACTGGCGCAATCTCCCATACCTACCGGCCGGCACAGATGAAAGAGGCCTACGATATCCTGAGCACCAAGGACCCCACCCACCTCAAGAGCGTAATCGAATTCAACTGAATGTTACTACACCCCATGGGCACACCATCGACGGCGCCCCGGGCCTCCGATCTGTAGCGTTCCTGGGCTTGCAGGGAGTACGAATCATCCGACGGGCGACCGAACCATGAGATGGGCGTGTGGAGCCGAACGTGCAGAGACCCCGCATCGCCGTGCGAGGCATGGTCGAGACGCCCATGCCACGTCAAACAACTCTACAGTTTCCGCCACACTGGTTTTTCGTCGTAGTGGCCGACCATGATCCGCTGCGGCTGTGAAGCGCATTCAATCTTCACGATGCCATAGCTGATGTCCTTGTCGGGGCATTCGGCGGGCAATCCCCAGATCTCCAGTTTCTGCCTATCTTGCCGAAACCCCAAGATCTTTCCCCCTGTCGGCGTGATCAGGCTCACCCGGCGGACCTTGCCCTTGAAGTAACCCACGCTCATCTGCTCGCCCGGCCAGTGGCGAAGCCAGGCGTAGGCGGTGTTGCCTTTGCGGGTCCATTCCACGTAGTTGTTAAGCGGCTCGAGCCCCCCGCCGTGGTCCACCCGGCCGTATACGGCCTCGCCGTAGACCTTCAGCCACTTGCCGATCCGCTTGAGACGCTTCTCCGCAGGCGGCGGCACGGACCCATCGGGCGCCGGGCCGATATTCAGCAGCAGGTTACCGCCGCCGTAGGTGATCTGCTGGATCATGAACAGAACATGCCGGGCGTCGCGGTAGTCCTCATCGGGCGTGTCCATGTAGCCCCACGATCCGTTGAACGTCATCGCCGCTTCCCACGCCCTGCCCTCGGGGGCGGCGCGTATCGTTTCCTCGGGCGTGCTGAAGTCCTCCTCGAGCGTGCAGCGGTCATTGATAATGATGTTCGGCTGGAGGCGGCGGACCATGTTGTTGGTCTTGCGCATCTCCCAGCCTGCGGGCGTCGTCAGCGGGTACGGCACATCGTACCACAGGATGTCGATCTGCCCGTAATTGCTCATCAGCTCGTGGAGCTGGCCCTGAACGTAGTCCAGGTATCGCCGGCGTGCGGCCCCGTCGGTGGCGCACTTCAAGCCGTCGGCGTGATGCCAGTCCATCAGCGAGTAGTACAGGCCAACGCGCAGCCCCTGCTTGCGGGCGGCGGCGACGTACTCAGCCACAAAGTCGCGCTTCGGGCCCATTTTGGCTGAGGTTTGGTCGCTGTACTGCGAATCGAACATCGAAAAGCCGTCGTGGTGGCGGGCGGTGAACACCATGTACCTCTGCCCGGCGGCTTTGGCCATCTTGGCCCACTCGCCGGCACAATTGGCCTTGGGTCGGAACTTGTCCGCCAGCGCGAAGTACTCATCCCACGCGATCCGCTCCTGATTGACCGCCCACTCGTGCCGGCCGATAAGGGCATATAGCCCCCAATGCACGAACATCCCAAATCGCGCCTCGTGCCACCACGCCATACGCCTCCGGCGGTCCAGCTCGGTCTTGGTGGGTTTCTTCTTCGTCTTGTGAGCCACAAATATCTCCCACGTCCCTAGGGCCACACGCCACTGGGGCAAGAACTTCTGCCTGATGAACTCAATTCTGCCCTTCCCGCAAACTCCGTCCGCCATATTCTACTAGCACTTGCGACCGTTGTCATTTCGGGGTCTTGCGGGCAGGCTCAGCCATTGCGGAACTGTCACGGTGGCCATCTGGCTTCGGGATGGAGTTCTCGGGATGGATATGCAGCAATCGCTGGCCCGACGTCATTCACATCGGTTGGGCCTTTCCCTCTAGGAGCCGCTGCTGATACAACGCCTCGCAGGTCATGAATCGCGCTCCGGCGGACCTGGCCTTGGTGAGCGCCGCCCGCAGCCTTGGGCAAACACGAGCACGCCGTGCAGCTCGATGCTGTCATCGCCCCTAAGGATCCGGTTCAATTCGTGGATTGCCGCCCCGGGATAGTCTGCGCTGTTTGGCCCGCTCGCACCAATGACGATCACCAGGTGCGCCGGATAGGCGAACAGCACTGCGACGCGCTTGCGCTCGTTGCCCTGGTGTCCGACCAGGACGTCCACATACGGAAGCACCGGACCGAACAGATTGATGGCCGGGGGATTTCAGTGCACGATTGTGGTCGCAAGAGCAAGCGTGTAGCATCGATCCATTCGCGAAAGGAGTGTTTCCGTGGTCGATAGGCGCAGGCAGCCGAATGTCGTTCTGGTAATCACCGACGACCAGGGCTATCCGGATCTAGGATGCACAGGCAATCCGTGGCTTCGCACGCCGCACATCGATCGCTTTGCCTCCGAGTCCGTGCGCTGCGAGGACTTCCACGTCCAGCCGCTGTGCACACCCACACGCGGGGCGATAATGAGCGGGCACCGGCCGGCCTACAACGGCGCATGGGCCACATGCTGGGGTCGGTCGCTACTGGACGCCAACGAGGCGACGCTGGCTGACCTCTTCAGCCAGGCCGGCTACCGCACGGGCATGTTCGGCAAGTGGCACCTCGGCGACAACTACCCCTACCGCCCGCAGGACCGCGGCTTTGAGCACGTCGTGGCCCACAAGGGCGGTGGGGTGGGACAGACGCCGGACTTCTGGGGCAACAACTACTTTGACGACACCTACTTCCACAATAGCCGGCCCGTGCAGCACACAGGCTACTGCACTGATGTGTGGTTCGACCAGGCGATGTCGTGGATCGAGAACGTTGCCCCGGGGCCCTTCTTTTGCTACCTCGCCACCAATGCGCCGCACAGCCCCTACCTGGTAGCCCAAGAGTACCGGCAGATGTACGAGAGCAACCCTGAGATCTGTGAACCAGCGTTCTACGGCATGATTACGAACATCGACGACAACTTCGCCCGCTTACGGGCGAAGCTCGCCGAGCTGGGCGTCGAGAACGACACGATCCTTATCTTCATGAGCGATAACGGCTCCAGCGGCTCAGCCAGCCTGAACGAATGTGGCTTTGAGACCCGCGGCTATAACGCCGGACTCCGGGGCATGAAGGGCAGCTTCTACGATGGCGGGCACAAGGTGCCGTTCTTCCTTCGCTGGCCGGCCGGCGGGATAACCGCGCCTCGGGCTGTGACCGAGATGTGTCTCGACGTGGATTTGCTCCCGACGTTCCTGGACCTGTGTGGCTTGCCTTCGCCACAGTGCCCACCGGACGGCGTGAGCCTTGCCCCTTTGCTCAGCGGCCAAATCGACCGCTTTGACGGCGACCGCCTGGGATTCCTGCACAACGACCAAGGCACGGAGCCGCCGGACAAGTGGACAGGCGCGGTGATGACGCGCCGCTGGCGGCTGGTACACGGGCGGGAGCTGTACGACATCCAAGCCGACCGGGGGCAGCGCGTGGACGCTGCCGACCAGCGCCCTGACGTGGTCCAGCGGCTCCGAGATGAGTACGAACGTTGGTACGAGGGCGTAGAGCCGCGCATGCGGGAGTACCGCCCCATCGTCATCGGTCATGGGTCGGAGAACCCCGCGCGCCTGGACGCGATGGATGTGATGGGCGACGTGGCGTGGCACCAGACGCACATCGTGCAAGCCGCAAAGAGCACGGGTCGATGGACGGTGACGGTGGCCCGCGGCGGACGGTATCGGTTCCGCCTGCGCCGCTGGCCGGAGGAGTTCGGCCTGGCCATCGACGCTGACGTAGACGACCAGGAGGCCCACCGACACATCTACGCTCCGCCGGAGGGCACGCATGTCGCGATCAACCCCACCGGTGCACGCCTGAGCGTAAGCGGGCAGCAGTGGACGTGCGACATTGCGCCGGGAGATGTCGAGGCGACGTTCGAGGTCGACTTGGCCGCCGCGGAGAAGACCGCCCTGGATGCGCGGTTCACCTCAAGAAGCGAGGAGTGCGGGGCGTACTACGTCTACGTCGAACGCCTCGCCTGACGCGATTAAGGCAGCCCATGGCCAGGTGGGCTCCCCGTTTGCCCTGGCGGACGAGTCCTGGGCAAGGTCCTGTCACACGCTTCGCAAGAACTGCCAGACGGACCGGCCAGGGCGGTTCCCGATCCACGTCGTTGCCGAGTGGCTGGGCAACTCGCCCGAATTCGCCATGCGGGATTACCTCCGCGCCGAGGCATGTCACTATCTCCAAGCTGCTGGTCTTGACGAGGCGGACAGGCAGTGGGATAATGGCGCCGACGTTGAACAATTGACGCCAACAGGCCAAGTGCAAGTCGGCTGAAGTTGTTCCCAAAGTGTTCCCAAAACGCTCAGCGCGTTCAGGCTTGATTTGGCAGAGCGTTGCGGAGAAATAGCTTGCGGGCGTAATTCAGTGGTAGAATGCCAGCTTCCCAAGCTGGACGTCGAGGGTTCGAATCCCTTCGCCCGCTATTGTCTGCTCCTGCCGGCAGGCAAGCGTTGAACCCATCCCCAACCGATATCGTGCCGGAGGAACTGCTCTGTGATCCAGAAAAAAGAGAGAACGCTGCTCAGGGAATTGGCACGAAAGGTCGCCGACATCGCGGCCCTGCCCATCCAGCAAGAGCGCCTGCAGCTTGTCAAGGACCTCAACGCTCTGCGCGAGCCCAGGCCCGTCATTCTGTCGTCGCCGGAGGGCGCGTGGAAGGAACTCGTCCCCGAATCGGCCCTCCTCTGTCAGCACCCTCTCGCCCGCAACTGGGAACGCAGCCTGCGGATGGCGATTTGCCGGCACGAGCTGATCCCCGCAGACAATCCGATCCTCGCCGTGATGAAGATCAATTGGGAGCTTCGGCTGGGAGATTGGGGCGTAACAACAAAATTCATCGGCACCGAAGCCTTTGACCGCGACGAAGGTTCGATGACGTGGGATCCGCCGATCAAGACCTTCGATGACTTCAAGAAGCTCCATTCTCGCACTGTGGAAATCGATTACGAAGGAACCAGCCGAAAAGAGGAACTCGCCAGAGACGTATTCGCAGACATCCTCGAGGTCCGCAGGCGATTTCCGCTGTGGTGGTCTTACGGGCTGACTGAGACGCTCATATATCTCCGCGGCCTTCAACAGGTCATGATCGACATGTACGAGAATCCCACGTTCCTTAAGGACCTCATGGCATGGATTCGCGACCAGGTCACAAGCGAGCTCGAGATGTACCAGCGCGAAGGTGTGCTCACACTGAATAACGGCGGCGACGACGTCGTAACAAACGGCCTAGGCGCCACCGACGAACTCCCGGCTGACGACTTCGACGGCAACGTCCGCCTCAAGGACCTTTGGGTCATGGCCGAAAGCCAGGAACTCAGCGGCGTCGGGCCAGAGCAGTTTAACGAGTTCGCCCTGCAGTTCCAACTGCCCATCATCAAGCGGTTCGGCCTTTGTGCGTATGGGTGCTGCGAATCGCTTGACCTGAAGTACGATCTCATCATGAAACACATACCGAACCTGCGACGCGTGTCAGTCGGGCCATGGGCGGATAAGGCCTTGGCCGCCGAGAAGCTGGGCGATAGGTACATCTACTCATGGAAGCCGAACCCGGCGGCGATCTGCTCGCCGAAGCCTTTCTTCGACCTGGCTGAGAAGGAAATCCGCCACGCGCTCGACGTGACTCGCGGCGGGCACCTGCAGATAATGCTTGCCGACACCATGACGCTCCGCGGCCAGCCGGAGAGGCTTGCTCGCTACATCAACCTGGCCCGTAAGCTCATAGACGAATCGCTTGTCGCATAAAGCCGGCCGGCTGCGCCAACTCCACATTGACCAGTAAATCTGCCGCGCGGGTCACGGTGGACGTGGCTCTCGGCGACAAGATCCCCAGCCAACACCACCTCGTCCATCTATCCGGACGTTCGGGGCGCATATTGTCAGGGTCATGTTCCACGGTCGAGTTATTGCGGTGCGCCGGTTTTGCCGACATAATAGATGGCACGGTTATCGGCCTGCCAGAGCCTGTGTCGACATCTTCTCATGAGTCGAAGGGAGACCGCCGTGAAGAAAACGCTGACAATAAACGCCTCAGCCGTCCTGTTGGCGGCCATGTGCTTGTCTATTGCCGGCCTGGCCGGATGCGACGCCAAACCGGCCCCGCCGAGAATGGGGTTGTTTGGGAGGGTAAAGACGGTCGAGATAAATCCCCAGAACACAGCCGAATACCAAGCCGTTATGGCCATGGAGCATTCTAGGGCGATATACGAGGCCAGGCTTATCGCCCTGCACAGTTATTACCGCAATGTTGGGCACATCCACAAGATCATCTGGGCATACAAAGAACTCGAGAATATGCGCGACGCTAAGCCCTTCACTTGGCAAGGCGCGACGATCCCGCCGGCTGTGGACACACCTGCCCCGCCCGATGCGACCGAAGGCGTGTTGGCCGAGCGACTGGTCCAGGCCCGGTTGGCCTATCAACAGGAGGTGGCAGAGCTCGCCAGCTATTACGAGCGGTCAGGCCAAGCGCTCAAGGTCAAAGTCATCCGCAACATGCAAGACCGGCTGGACCCCATCCGCACCTACATGTATATCGATTCGGCAGAATATCCCCCGCTGGCGCTTCGTCCGCGTAACAGCATTCCCCAAGCGGACGCCCTTTTCCAGCAGGCAGTGAGGCAGTTCAGAGCCGGAAAGGGCTTATTGAACATCGCCATCACAACTAACTACACGAAGCAGCGAGAGGCCCTCAGGCTCTTCCAGGAGCTTATCCGCAAATACCCCACATCCAGCAAGATCGCCATGTCGGCCTACTACGTGGCCGACATCTACAAGGAGTACTTCGACGAGGACCTCCGCGCCGTCAACTGGTATGAACGGGCATACACCTGGCTGCCTACGATCAATGAGCCGGCCAGATTCCAGGCGGCCACCGTGTACGACCTCAGGCTCAACGACAAGCTCAAGGCAATCGAACTCTACCAGGCGGCGATCGACCACGAACAGTTCAACAGGTCTAACGTCAAGTTCGCTCTCGATCGTATCCCGGAACTCCGCGCCGAAGCGGAAAAGCAGCGACGGGAGCTGCGTCGGCTCGGCGTTGAGCGGTAGTCGGTAGTTCGCACCGCAGCGGGTCAGCCTGCCATGAGCCTTCGGTCCTGAATGTGTTGCCCCGATCGGTTCTGAATATCTCCCTTCACGGCGGACATGTTCGGTTACAATGGCGATAATGTTGATCCGCATGTCAAGTGACCTGCCCCCTTCAAGGTCCCATACACACAAAGGCCCATATAAGCGCCCCGCACCGACCGACATAGCCCTTCTCGCCTGCGTAATGGCCATAGCTATTGCGCAGGCTCCGCTCGCTCAGAAGTGGGCCGATCCGAAGGTGAGCCAGCCGCCTGCTGCAGGGCCTCAGCGACGAACCGGCGGCGAGAGCCTGCCCCTCCTGCCTTTGCCCCCCGCTCCGCTGCCCAGGACCGAATGCAAACACCCCCACGCTTCACCGGGCCTGAATGTTCCCACGCTGGAGGGCATCACCATCGAGGGCCAGCTTGTTGTAATCTACTCATCGGTCGGCCTGACTAATGGTTGGGAACAGCTCGATTATACCTTCAACCGCGGTTACCAGGATGCTGACGCCCTAAGGATCGGCGTCAATATATTCGCTTATGCCCTGACGCACTGAGGAGTCTGTTCATGTTTGCGCGCATTTCGATGTGGCTGATGATCGCGGCGGTTGGCGCGGTCTGTTCATGCGCGCCGGCACAAGGCGACCTACAGGACGGTGCGGACGCTGCATCACCTTCGGCCGAAGTTGGGGCGCGTCCTATGACTATATTGGTGACGCCCAAACAGATGCTCCGTCAGAAGGTTTATTCTTACGATCACATCTCGGCGACGGCCGAGCGCGTCCGGCTCGTCGGCGAGCCGTTCGCCGAAGCGCTGCGGATTGTCCTAGCGGACATGCCGGATAACTTCTGGGAAGTCCAGACGATAGTGCCGAATTACTCAGCCGTGGCCGAAGGCGATGTGCTGATGGCGGAGTTCTATGTGCGGGCAGTCGAGACCGAAGATGAAAGCGGCCAAGTACTTCTGAGCGTTTATTTTGAGGACGCCGGGCCTCCTTGGGACAAGAGCCTCCTGCACCATGCCAAGGCAGATGGGCGGTGGCGGCACTACTTACTTCCATTCGAGGCCAAGCGCGATTACGCTGTTGGTAAAGCGTTGTTTTGCTTCGGCTTAGGTCACGCGCGGCAGACGCTGGAGCTAGCCGGCGTGCGGCTTGTGAACTACGGCTCGGACGTGGCGTTGGTTGACCTGCCATGCAAGGACGGTACCTTACTCGCGCGCGACTGAAGACGGGCGGCAGTGGACGGACAAAGCATCTCGGCCAATGGGCCATAAGTCCTGCACATACAAGACTTTCCGCGACCTCCTCGGACTCACAAAAAAAAGCGGCCGACGAGGGAAAGGAGGAGAAACCTCGTCGGCCGGAGGGGCTTGCTATTGCCAACCCCTCACGCTCGCTCAGTAAATTATACGGCAGAAAAAAAGGCAATGTTGAGCACCTTTTTCCGGGGAATCTGGCGAGGGGGCAGACCGGCTTATAATGTTCGCTTAAAGCGACTCTTAGAGATGGGACTCAATAGCCGGAATTAAAAATATTTTTGGCGATATTGGCAACTATCATAATTGCGGTAATTATATCGGCCGTCTGCCTGTATTAAGACCATCGGTCACCATGCGGCCCGCGCTGCAAGGCCCGCGACGAAGCTCAACCGGGCAGGCCGCACGACGCCAGCCGTCGCCACTGGCTGCCGTCGGCTACCGACCGCCCGATTGGCCGCGGAACTCTTTTTTGCCTGCTCTGCCGAATCGGTGTTGACTTGCGCTCTTGGCCGAGGTTGCCACGCGTCCGACCCTTGCCGCCCCAGCCCAACTTGTCAGTCTCCAGGACGGCGTCACGCACCTCGTCGCGCGACCGCAACGCCGATGGCAATTCCGGAACCGGAAACTACGGCAAGGGCGGCTCGGGCCTGGAAGAACGGCTGTGCTACGCCACGGACCTGCCTACCTAGCGGAGGCAGGCAGGCGCAAACTTCAACATAACCGCGCTGGTCAACACAGCCGGGAAGGTCGTCGAACGCTACGAGTACTCCCCCTACGGCGAATTGACGGTCCTCGACGGCGACCCGACGGTAGACCTCGACGGCTCGACGGAGTGGGACATCGACACCGACGGCGGCGACTGGGACAACCAGGTCCTCTTCGCCGGCTACCGCCACGCCCCCGAGACCGGCCTGTACCACGTCCGCTACCGATACCACCACCCCTCCCTCGGCAGATGGATCACACGCGACCCCATCGCTCGCGTGATACGCGAAAAACGGTTGATGCAGAGCCCCACAGTCGTGCTGGATATAGCTATGGAAACAGCCTTAGACGACGACATGGATCACTTATTGGATCCTATCCTTGATAAGGATATACGAAGGGCTTTGATTGCAGATGCAATTGGCAATAGACACTTAATGCAAAGCTTGGCCCCTGGCCTGAATGTCTCCCTTGACAAGATGTTGACGGCTGCCGAAGAGCAGATGGGTGAAAAGCTGGGCTTGGTATCCAAGTTGAATCTGGCTCAGCAATCGCTTGACCATCAGAAGTGGTTGTCCGGCAACTATTCCTGTTCGTACCCGAAGGAACTCAGGATGAGCTATGTATCTGTTACGCACCTCGTTGCAAGTGTCCAGAGCAGACTAGACCAATACGAATCCGCAATTCAATATGTCGATGGAGCAAATCTATATGAGCACGTCGGAGGCAGACCTGCTGAAAATGTAGACCCCTTTGGTACCGCAGGTAAGATCTATATACAGGCGGGATGTGATCCTAGTTGCGGTTTATGCCTATGCAATTGTCCGGTAGGATATCTCCCTGACGGCGAGCATGACGGCTGCCCCGGGGTCAGTGGTGAGGGAGTTGTTCTGTGTCGCCAGCAAAGCTGCTTATGCTACACGGCGTCAGGCACAAGGCCGGGACCCCTCCTTTGAAGATCTGGATGGGCAGGAGTGAATTGCCCATCTCTTCGTGACAGACGCCATCTGCTAAAAGGAATGACTAGATGGTACTTACGGCTCAGAGATTGTACAGTATGGTCGCGCACCGATGAAAGACGCTACCTGTCATCCAGACATGCCTGTCGTTTCAAAACGATACTTCGCAAACTTCACACCAGACGCGTTCGCGCTGATCGCCGAAGGATTGATCCTTCCATACATTATCGGATACCTCCCATCGCCGGAAGCGGGCATTCCGTGGGCAGCAGTTCGTGCGGTTGAGCGTGGCGAGGTGACATGCCCTGCCTTGGCCGTCGTGTCATCCCGGAAGATTCTCAAATATCATATATCTTGGGCCCGGGATGCAGGCCAAAGGAAGGAAACACTGACTGCCCTCGAAAAAGAGTATGCCTTCTTCCACCCAAGTGTCCTCCCGCGCATAGGTGGGCTGTCAGTGGACTTTCACAAGACCGTGACAGGGGCAGATCTGCTGGCGGCCGTCTTTCAGGAAGGTATGGGCAGGAGCTGGGCCTATGGCCCGTGGGAGAAAGAAGGACATGCCACTGAGGCTATTCGCGCCTACTTACTTGCACCTGGCGGCTTCGTCGTCTCGCAGAAGCTCATCGATCGGGGTTGCATTCCGAGCGATAAGCAGGCAATCTACCAAAGAGCGTGTGAACTGGCGGCCTACCATGGGCTCTGGCTCATCCGCAAGTTGGAGGTGGAGATGGCGGCCATCCAACTGGGCCTTTCCAACAAGGATCCCCAGCAGCAACAGGCGATTCAGCGTCAATGGGACGAATCAATCCGATGCGCGCGGGAACATGTTGATGCCAGCTACTGTTGTCCTCTCGTGTCGTTCCCCGGGCCTCGGCCCTGGGCTCTAAGTGCGACAGAAGCACTGAGGGTAGATGTGCCCTGTACGGCGGGGGACCGTCAAGCATGGCCGGCTGCCCATGAGTTGCCGGATCTGCGAGCCCAGCTCAAGACGGATGACCTGCACAAGCTGTGGTGGACGACCGTGTGTATTGGTCGATTGGGAGCAGAGGCGGCGCCGGCTGTGCCCGACCTTGTCAAGCTTCTCAAGGACGACAGTGCGATTGTCCGGAAGTTCAGTGCTGAAGCCTTGGGTGATATAGGACCAACTGGAAAGGGGGCCGTAAGCGAACTGGTCCACGCGTTGAAGGATCCCGCCCCGGACGTTATCTATTCTACACTGAGCGCGTTGAGTGAGATTGGCCTTCAGGCGGCTGAAGCTGTGCCGACGTTGTTGGGCATGCTGAAAGACAGGCGATTCCCTTGGCGCGGCGGCGCAGCCAAAGTCTTAGGACGTATAGGCACGCCCGATGGCGCGGTTGTAGTTGCATTGTGCAATATTGTGAAGCACGAGGCTGAAGCCGAGTTGCGAGTGGGAGCGATAGAAGGGCTCAGCAGGCTCGGTGCCGACAAAGAGCGGACGGTCCCGGTACTCATAGAGGCCTTGGGCGCAAACGAACTCGATGTCCGCCGGGCAGCTGTATCCGCACTGGCCGAGTGCGGACCGGACGCGCTACAAGCAGTCCCCGAGCTCATCTCCATGGTCGAGACAAAAGAACTTCCCGGCGAACAGGCATTGGCGGTCTCCGCCCTTCGGGGTTCGGCTGCTTACGCACTGGGTGAGATCGGCCCGGCGGCATCGAAGGCCCTGGATGCTCTCGTCAAGGCATATCGCGAAGACAATAGCTTCATTAGCTACAACGCGATGGTGGCTCTCGCATCCCTGGGGCCAGTCGCTAAGAAGGTCGTGCCGATCCTTGTAGAACAACTCAACAGCGCGTTACACCCGGGCCCGGGAATGATCCGGCCCTTCGGTTTGCTTAGAGAATTGGCCCGACCTGCGATTCCACGACTCTTGGACATCCTCTTTAGCGAGAAGGGCATGTCGAGAACGGCTGCGGCTTGTGCGCTGGGCGAGATCGGCGATGATGAGATCATCGTCGATGCGCTGTGGGCCGCCGCCACGACGGATTTCAGCCGGACTGTACGGGCGGCAGTAGCATCAGTGCTTGGTAAAGTAGCACCCGACCAAATTAGTAGACTGCGCAAAGCTTTGGCCGATGAGTTGGACGAACTCCTGGCCGGTGATGAACTTCTAGGAAAGCTGCATGCGGCTCATGCAATTGCTAGGCTGGAAGACGGTGACCGTGGCGTCAATCTTCTGATCGGGGTGGCGTCTGATAGAAATGCAATGTGCGCATTTCGCCAGAAGGCGGCTAGATCACTGGGTGAGTTGGGGCCACTGGCGAAATCGGTGCTGCCCTCGCTGCGCGACGTTGCCAGGGAGCGGGATCCATCCATTCGTTCTCAGGCTAAGAGGGCAATCCGAGATATTGAATCAGGGTGAAGCGGCGAAGCAATGGCGCGGGCCAAGGGCAGGCCCAGAATGTTGTTCCCCTCTGATATTGTGTTCGGTCGCCAATAAGCCGCGCAAAGTTGGAGGTCTTCGAGCAGCCTTGGCGTGGCGATCCGACTTCGGACCTGGACGGGTCGACGGAGTGGGACGCCGACGCGGGCGGCAGCGACGTTGACAACGAAATCCTCTACGCCGGCTACCGCCACGACCCCGAGACCGGGCTGTACCACGTCCGCTACCGCTATCACCACCCCTCCCTCGGTCGATGGATCACCCGCGATCCCGGTACCGGAAACGCGATGCGCATTGGCGCTGGCGGCGCCGCTTCGGTTGCCCGGTTCATCCCACGGGATCAGTATGCCGACGGAATGAACCTCTACCAGTACGTCCGCAGCAATCCTGCTAACCGACGGGACTGGACTGGTCTCGCATCGGAGTGTTACTGTGGCCCCGATGTCACTGACTTCCTAGCAGACCTGATCAATTATGCTAATAAGTGGCGTGAGTCACAGGGGGCAATAAGCCGTGCTCAAGGTTACGTGTGGCTTCGCGCAAACGGAATGAACTTCAACTGGTATAGTACGGCCGGGCAATATAAGACACAAAACTGTCCCTCGGGAAAGCAGTGCAAGAACACATACTGGCTCTGCGGTGAATGCGTTCATGACCACTGGATTGGGAATTTTATGTATGGGTACCTGGGAAGGTTGTTGCATTTCCCCGATTGGATGATGGATACTGCTGCTGACTGTGTGCAAATGCCCGGCGTCGGCGATGATCCAACCTTGAACTATTCCGACCCGCCATGGGATACCGCCGGTTACGGCCTTGGGAGGATCATGCACGATGAACTCAGCAACCCCAACGGGAAACGTATTCTGTGCCAGATACTAAAATCTGACATGGGGTTATGGAATGCCGCGAACAATACTGCGGCCGTACCGCCTGAGTCAGGAATATATTTGTTCATACTTGGTTTCGAGTTCGGAATCGACACAACGCCGAATTGGCCGACCCCGCATGCCACTGGGTATGGGGGTTGCGAGAAGTGCCCAGAAGACCTGCCGGCAACTGCGCGAAATACTGTTCCAGGTGGAAATTTCGGTGACTCCTTCCCAAACGTAGAATAGTGGTGATTCGATGACCAAGCCCGAACAACATTTACTATCTGGAGTTAGGAAGCGCATCTTGGTTTGGAATTCTGTTGTCTTGGTCGCCTTTATTGCCGGATGGGCTTATTTCGTCTCGTTCACGACCCTGAGCGCCCCCATGCGGATTACGACTCTTGACAGAGCTGGGGTGCTGGATGAGGCAAAGTTGCGCGAAGCGTATCCCGACCTTGCGGTCAATTTCCGGCTAAATCTTGGCATGTGGGTTGCCCAGAAAGAACGGCAGGCTGCATCTCGTGCGGCTTTGATGGGGACAACTGCTGCGGTCGTCAATATCTTGCTCGTCCTGCTGCTCCGCCAGGCCAAGAGGCATCCTTCAAATAATGAGACGGACTCATCCTGAAAGCCGAAAGGCTACTATGCGTTTTTCTTTCGGCGAGTGCCATGCCCACGCGAGCGTGGGCATGAAGAATCATGCACGCGGAAAAACGAGCAGAGCGTGCAACTCGTTCGCACGTGCAACAAGAGTGACAGCGCACGTGGATTCCTCCTGTAACGAAGCTACGGAGGACAAGGCGGGTGTCATCCAGCGAGCTCGCCGGTTATCAGTTGCAGGCGTTTCTGGCGACAGTCCCCACTTACAGGGCGCCAAGTCAGCGCTATCTTGAGGCGACACCGAAAAATCAGGAACCGTTGCCCATACTCGGTGAGTTCG